>JACCDU010152933.1_pt1 | contig 13807 bp, 10 predicted proteins | sample 7446081 | NCBI WGS metagenome assembly JACCDU01 (sample SAMN15323447, study PRJNA562643) | freshwater metagenome | isolation source: river surface water | place: USA:Blue River Watershed | collected 2017-08-17 | reverse complement strand
TCTATGCTGGGCATTCCCGTATTTGAGGCTGATCTGGCGGCCCGAAATCTCTGTGATACCGATCCAGAGGTTAAATCCGCCATCACAGAGGAATTTGGTCCTCAGGCATATTTAGCTGACGGTAGCTATAATCGGGAAGGCATCAAAAAGATCTTGCAAAAATACCCACAAGACATCGAAGTCCTCAATCGGATCATTCATCCTGCGGTGCGCAAAGTAGCTACCGCTTGGCTTGAAACTGCACCCGATGCCCCATTTTATTTATATGAATCCGCGCTGATTACGCCCAAAAACAAGCCAGAACATTTGGATCAGCTTATTGCTGTATCTTGTCCGCTGGAAGAACGAATCAGCCACATCCAAAAAAGAAAACACATGAACTACATGCAAACCATGCAGATCATTGATATTCAACCTAAACCTACAAGCTATATGAAAGGCGCCGAATTCATCATTGAAAACAGCCAAAAAACACGTATTTGGCCACAAATTGAACACATTTATAAAAGTCTAGGTGGCGTCATGCTCCTACTATTTATCAGCTTAAGTAGCTTTGGACAAATCAAAACAATGACCTTCAATATCCGACTCGACACGGATTCAGATGGTCAGGATCAATGGAAATACCGCGCTAAACATTGTGCTGAATTAATAAAATATCATGAGGCTGATATCATCGGCATGCAAGAGGCATTTGTACATCAAATCAAAGATTTTGCCAAGGAATTACCCGGTTACAAGTGGTTTGGTAAAGGACGTGATGATGGCAAAGAGGAAGGTGAATTCTCTCCCCTATTTTATCATGCAGGTAAATTTAAATTACTCAAAGAAAGTACATTTTGGCTTTCTGATTCATGTGAAAAAGTAGGTTTTGGCTGGGATGCAGCCTGCCGCAGAGTCATGACCTGGGGTCAATTTCAAGAGATCAAAACAGGTAAAAAGTTCTATGTATTTAATACCCATTTTGACCATTTAGGCAAAATCGCCCGCCGCGAAAGTGCCAAGTTAGTCCTTCGCAAAGTAACAGAAATCGCTGGCAAATCTCCCGCCGTTATTACGGGTGACTTTAACGCTACTCCCGATGATGAGCCGATTCAAATTTTGGTAGACCCAACAAATCCAGACAAACTAACGGATGCAGAAAAAATTAGCAAAAAGGGTCATTATGGACCATATAGCTCATTTAATGGGTTCAAAAAAGAACAAGAAGGCCGTCACATTGACTACATATTTGTCAAAAATGGAGTGCGTGTAAACCAACATGCCACCCATTCAGAAACGTGGGAAAACCGATATCCGACGGATCATTTTCCGGTCAGCGCGGTTGTTGAATTGCCTTAATGCATCTTTGGAAATTGATGCCGTAAAAGTTAACTTGCCGTATGGAAAATTTTATCGTTTCAGCCAGAAAATATAGACCCACCCAGTTCGACTCGGTGGTTGGCCAAAGCCACATTACCACCACCCTTAAAAATGCAATCAAGTCCAATCATTTGGCGCAAGCATTTTTATTCTGTGGTCCACGTGGCGTAGGAAAAACAACCTGCGCACGTATCTTGGCGAAAACGATCAATTGCGAAAACATTGGGGCAGATGGCGAGGCATGTGGAACATGTCCATCTTGTACCTCATTTCAAGAAAGTACCTCCCTAACCATACATGAATTAGATGCCGCTTCGAATAACTCGGTGGAAGATATTCGTAACCTCATCGATCAAGTACGTTATCCTCCACAACGCGGACGCTATAAAATTTACATCATAGATGAGGTGCACATGTTGTCTTCCGCGGCATTTAACGCATTCTTGAAAACATTGGAAGAACCGCCGTCCTATGCCATCTTTATTTTGGCCACGACGGAAAAACATAAAATTTTACCCACCATTTTATCCCGTTGTCAAATCTTTGATTTTAACCGGATTCAATGGAAAGATATGGCAAGCCATTTAGCTTCCATTGCAACCAAAGAAAATATTCAAGCGGAACCTGCGGCATTGGAATTAATCTCCATTAAAGCAGATGGTGGTTTGCGTGATGCCTTGTCGATGTTCGACTTAAACGTCACATTTTCAACCGACAATACCCTCCGTCATAAAGATGTGTTAGAAAATTTACACATTCTCGACAGCGATTACTACTTGCAAATCACGGATCACATGGCCACACAAAATCATGTGGGTGCCCTAGTTTTGCTAGATGAAATCATGCGGAAGGGATTTGATGGCCAGCAATTCATTGCTGGATTTATGGAACATTTGCGGAATTTACTTTTTGCCAAAGATCCCCAAACCCTAGCGTTGATGGAAATCAGCGATGAATCGAAAGCGAAGTTTAAGCAACAAGCAGAAAAGACAAGTACGTCATTCTTGCTATCAGCTATGAATATTTGCGCTCAATGTGAGACCAATTACAAGTCGGCCAAAAACCCACGACTACATCTTGAACTTTGCCTACTGAAGATCAATTATTTGCCTTCGGTATACCAACCTGCCACGGAGGGCGGTGATGGAAAAAAGGCTGAGCCCCAGGCGAAAGCCGCTGGGGCCAAAACTACCGAAACACAAGCCCCAATAACGCCTAAAACACCTGTTTTGGAGCCGACATCCCCAGTACAAGTCAAAGAGGAACCCGTGATGGAAACGACCATTCCTGTGGCATTTCCTACACCGCAAGCGAAACCTAATCCGGTTTCCGGATTACGCTCAGCTAAAAAGGTGGTCGACGCAAAAGCGACCGAACAAACAGCGGAAGAAGTATTAGCTAGCTTAAGCAGTGATCCAGCTAATTCGAAGGCCTTTACGATAGAAGAGCTGACGACAGTATGGAACCAACTGGCAGCTGAATTCCAATCAGCAAATTTGATCAATAAATATGTGATGATGCATCGGCCAATTGAAGTGATCGGGTCAATCATCCACATGAAAGTAGAGAATGAAGTACAAGTTCAGCAGTTTAATGAAAATGTCCGCTTGGAGGTATTAGGTAAAATTCGTGAACGCCTACAAAATTATAGCATTGACATTGCGTTGGACGTACTTTTGACGGAGAAAAGCGACAAAAAAATGCTGTATACGCAGTCAGATAAGTATGAATTCTTGTCCAACAAATATCCGCTGCTAAGCGAAATGAAACAAAAACTCGGCCTAGATCACGAATATTAGTTTACCTGATTTGCCCGCTTCCTTTCAACACCCATTTTTCAGTAACTAATTTTTCCAAAGCAAACGGCCCACGGGCATGTAATTTTTGGGTGGAAATACCAATCTCAGCACCCAAGTCAAAAAATCCGCCATCTGTAAAGCGCGTCGATGCATTCCAATAAACTGCAGCAGCGTCTACCGATTGTAAAAACAACTCAGCTTCTGATTCATCCGAACTCACAATCGCTTCAGAATGCCGCGAAGAGTAGCTATCGATGTGATTTAATGCTTCAGCAGTATCCTGAACTACTTTGATCGAACAGGCAAAATCCAAAAACTCCCGACCGAAATCAGCCTCTACAGCAGCCTGAATATGTGGATATTGCATACGCTGCAAAACAGTTAATGCGGAAGAATCAGCAAAAATAGATACCTGATACTCCGCAAGTTTCGGAGCCAATTGACTTAAAAACTGTGGTGCAATAGACGCATGAACCAATATCGTATCCAAGGAATTACACACGGAAGGACGGGAAACTTTGGCATTAACCACAATGCGGACAGCCATATCCACATCAGCCGATTCCGCCACGTAGGTATGGCAGACCCCCGCGCCCGTTTCAATTGTAGGCACGAGCGACTCTTTGCGAACCCGCTGAATTAACGCATCCGAACCGCGTGGAATAATCACGTCAACGTACTTAACTGCCGTAAGTAAAGTCGTCACATGGGCACGATCTGAAGGCAACAACCGAACTACATCCGTAGGTAATCCCGCAGCTGTCAACGAGGCATGAATCAACGAAACTAACATAGCATTGGTATGCCACGCATCCGTCCCACCACGTAAAACAGCCGCATTACCAGAGCGAATACACAAGGCAGCTACGTCGATTGTCACGTTTGGACGGGACTCATAAATAACGCCAACGACCCCTAAAGGAACTGATTTCTTTTCCAAGTGAAGTCCATTGGCTAACGTTTTAGCTACTAAAACTTGGCCTGATGGATTAGGTAATTTGGCCACATCATGTAAACTCGCAGCTAAAGCTAAAATTCGTTGCTCAGTCAACAAAAGTCGATCGCGCATCGGATTTTGCGGATCATAAACAGCTAAATCTTTTTCATTCGCCGAGATAATCGCAGCAACATTAGCTTCTAAACGAGAAGCTAAATCAGCAAGAAACGCGAGCTTCACGGAATCTGCCGACAAGGCTAATGCGGCAACGGATTTTCGCGTGGCGGCTAATAAAGGGGTGATATCAGTTAGGTGTGTCGACATATAATTAAAAATCATGACCTAACGTCACGTAGGTAGCGGGTGATTTGATTTCATTGGTTTCCATGCCATATGCATAATCCACCTTCACAAAATAACCAAATAAATTAGCTCGAGCCCCTACCCCAAAACCAAACAAAAATGGATTTCGGAAGTCGGTAACTGTCGCTTGAAATGGATTTGTTCCACCACCAATGACATTGGTATTAAAGCCATTCGTCCGACTGAACGGATTCGCACCTGTCCATGCTGATCCGACATCGGTAAAGCCAACAATCTGCAACGAATTCATGAAACTTGACTTATTGGATTCTAAACTTATCAAATGTTTTACCGGCAAGCGCACCTCCAGATTAACTAATAAATGACTATTCCCCGCTAATTTATTCATCTTGAAACCGCGCAATGAAGTCGCAAAATCACTCATAAATACATCCCGATTAGCCGGACCAGAAACACCTAACGGGTTTTCCTTTGTTCTTACTTCACGGTCTATAAACACCCAATTATCCATACCGCCCAACATTGTTTGTGGCGCAGCTGGCCCAAAGGCATGCGAAGCAGATAGACGTCCAGCTACTAAAATGCTATTCGAAAGTTTGACATATTTTCGCACATCCAATCGAACACGCGAGAAACTCAATGATGTCCTGAGGGCTTGTTGGTGTTCCAGCGTAGCTAACACCCGCGTACCAATGGGCAAATTATCTTCCCAATGCACCGTGTTATCTAAGGTGTAGGAGACAGAAGTACCTGCATAGGTCGACAAATTCTCAGGCACCGATAAGTTCACCTGATCGAACGATCTATTGGAGGTAAACATTCCAGAGAAACTCAACTTACTCGTCAAATTAATGGGATAAATTCCCGTCAAAGATGCCCGGTTATAGCGTATTTTATTCAAAAAAGCGTCTGATTCCTGGCTATACAACTTCCTATCGACACGAAAAACCCAGTCTACTTTGTTCGGTAAATAGGCATACTCGCCCCATAAATCGGAGTTCTTAAAATTAGCATTCAGTAAAACACCTGTCCTGATTAAATGATTTTCCATTAAATCATTCATTTTTAAATCAAATGCATATCCAATCCCCCGGATGGGATCAATTCTAAAATTTCCTTCGGAACCATTCACCACAAATGAATTATGGTACGCAAAGGGTCCGGCAAGTTTGGCTGTCTCCTTACGTGCACGCAATAATTGCTGGCGCTCAAGCCTGCTGCGTTTCGCCTTTTCGCGCACATCCAAACTATCGCGCTTAGGCTCTGCTGAAACGTCCGCTAGGAAATTAGACGTACTATCTGCACTCATCGGATACCATTGATAGGCAGGTATTTCTAAAATCGATTGGGCAGATATCCGCTGAATTCGATCTTCTAAGAATTCTCGGTCTCGGTAATACAATTTATCGCCCGACCATTGAAAATAAGTCCAAGTACCTGATCGAACCCGGTTTTGCATTAATTTCCCTTGATTTAAATCCAATGAAACTAATTCTTCCCCCGTATTTTGCTTGTGCAAGAAATAAATGAGCGTATCTGACTGGACTTGGAGTGAATGAATTTTACCTGAATGTGTCAGCAATACGCGCGGATTACTTGGCTCCTCTGCGCGCCAGTGCATGAGCACTGACAACCCTTTAGCTTTAATCACTTTCTGCGTTGAATCCACATAATGGTCCGTCAAATAAATAACATCCCCTTGCTTATTGAACCAATGTGCCTCAAATTCATCTTGGGCATTTTGGGTAATAGGTGTGAATCTATTCCGTCGGAAATCATAGATACCCACGTCCATTTGACCATTTCGCAAGGCTCGAACTAACATCCGTTGGCCACTTTCATGCATCTCAAAATCAGTGAAATTCCAATCTTTCAAGTCGGTTTTGCTCACTAGTTTTGCCGACAAGCCCGTGATGGGCGCATACTGATTCAACCAGGATTTTCCGTCTTTGGCATAAATAATTGAAAACGAATTATTGGCTGTCCAATGCATGCGGGGTGAATTACTTACAGATTCACGCAATGGATCTTTCAAGCCCGTTTGGAATAAATAAAAGCGTTTTTTAGTCTGTAAATTTTGAATCATCACACGATACTGGCCAGCATCTTCGAGTGTGTAAGCCATCCACTTCCCATTGGGACTAATCCGGAAATCCGCTAATTGCTCTCCTTCTGAGCGATCACGGGCGATTAAATTCTCCGCACCTGAAAATGCAGTCGAATTGACGTCAAATTGCTTCGATTCCGACAAATAAAAATTAAACCATTCTTTCAAAAAGCGAGAAATCGACGTGCGTAAGGTACTTGCAATGCTGGATTGGTCATTACGAATAATGCGCGTGAGATTAAGAATGTTACCAATTGGTTGAATGCCATAATTTTTGGCAATATAGGACCAAATAGATTGTCCGATTAATTCAGCTTCCTTTCCTCGTGCCAAAGCTGGCTTCCGAACCTTATTAGCCGCCACGATTTGATACATATATTGATTCATTTCGGGCGAATCACCATGTGCTACATAGGCAACGATACCTGAAGAAAACCACTCGGGAACAGTTAACAATAAAGAACTTTGCAAGGCATCTCTAATCGTGCCCCCATACAGTATATCATGTACATATACCCGTGTAAGTTCCTCAACCAGACGTGTATGTAAATCACCTAAATCTGACTTAAACGCAATCTCAATCTTAAACTTATCTTGATTTTCCTCTTGAGCCTTCTTTAGATTTTGGAAACTAATGCCACTATTTGACTCTAAGAGGTCAGCCGGTGATGGATATAGAAATATCTTTGCTTTTTGATACGGCGTATAGCCTAAAATACGCGTAATTCGAGGCAACTCCCCATCCAAAAATTGAATCGTAGAACGCGCTAAGGCATCTTGTTTGCCATAGTAATAGACTTCAAAATTTTGGTCTGTTATATAGGACCAACGAATCCGCTTGTGTTGAATACGCGTTCTCTCCCAGTCCCGCTGGCTTGGATAAAAGTCTTGTCCCTGCAATTCATACATAGAAAGCAGACAAGCAATGATCAAGAACAGAATTTGAAAAAACCGCATCCTCAAATGTAATTAATTATGATGAAAATAAATGCGAAAATCGTCGAATTGAAACCTCAAAAGGCAGTTCTTTTATTCCTTGTAGCTCTTCCACAAATGCACGTGCAAAATAAGGAATCAGCGAAACACCTTTAGAGCCAAAACCATTAAAAATACCCACGGGTTCATGCGGGTGCATACCAATAAATGGACGCCGGTCTTGTGTCGCAGGTCGCACACCCACGCGGGTACTTAGTCGCGTGTAGGAGTCCACCCCCATGGAAAGGAGTTTTTGATGTAACTCATCCTGCGCATCTGCTGTCTCCGCGGACGAAAATTCATCCCATCGGTACGTGGCACCTACTTTAAATTGATTACCTGTTAAGGGTAGAATGAATCCATTTTTACTCAGTATGTAATCTTTCGCTGGCTGATCTGACTCAAAAATCATCAACTCCCCTTTGGCAGGTAAAAATGGCAATTTAGACCATATCGGGTTTTTTTGCCCATGAAATCCTTCACAAAAAATCACGCCCTCAAAGGCATCTGTAGCGGAATAAGCGCGTTCTTGAAACAGATCTAATGCTTGGAAATGCAAGCGCGAAACGCGTACTAATTCAGTTACATCTACCCAGCCCGTTTCGCGGACCCAAACTCCCTCAGGCGTCCAATCCAGATAATGATGATCAATTTGCGGTTTGCGCTCCTCTAACCAGGTTCGCATGTCTACGTTCGCAAAGGGCCGAAACAAGGGTATTGGGTGGAAAAAAGATGCTTGCAACGTTGCCTCAAGGCGCGTGTAAAAATCCGGCAAATAGGTAAATAGTTCTTCTGCGAGCCAAGTCTTTTCTAATTTCCGACCGGTGACAGGATTATAAATACCCCCTGCTGCCTGAGAAGAATTGAAATATACTGCGGGAGCATCCCAAATCTCAAATGGAATCTGTGCAGATAGAAAATGATGTGCTAAGATGGTGCCGGCTAGACCTTGGCCAACAATCAAAAATGGTTTATTTTTTTTCACGTTGAACCCGACGTACATGATCTAACACAAAATTGACCTGTTCATCCATACTTCGGAAAGAAGTATCTAAATCAATCGCATCGTCGGCACGTTTCAAAGGACCTTCCGTACGATTCGAATCTATTTCATCCCGCATGCGGAGGTTCTCCACAATTTCTTCAATTGGAAGATCTTCGCCTTTTTGCAAAAGCTCAAGTTTACGTCGCTGGGCACGAATATTCGGCTGAGCCGTCATGAATATTTTTAATTCTGCATGGGGAAATACGACCGTACCGATATCCCGGCCATCCATCACAATCCCTTTTTTCTCCCCCATTTTTTGCTGCTGCGCAACCATTGCATGTCGGACCGCTGGAATAGCAGCTACTTGGCTCACAATCTCCGAAATAAACATTTTCCGAATTTCCTGCTCCACATTCTCTCCATTCAAAATAGTATCAGAGGCTTGTCGGCTTACATTAAACGCAAACTTAATTTCAATATGCTTTAGCGCATATTCCACCGCAGCGGCATCAGAAACTTCCACGGCATGGCGATGAAAATATAGCGCAACAGCACGGTACATCGCACCTGTATCTATAAATGCATAATGCAATATCGCAGCTACACGTTTCGCGGTCGTACTTTTACCACAGGAAGAAAAGCCATCTAAGGCTACAATAATTTTGGACATTAGTCGGCAATAAAAGAATGAATCGCATCATAGCAAGCCACAGGTGCTTCGTAAACACCTTGATGCCCTACTCCCGGCAAAATTACACATTTATGATGTGCTTTTATAGTTAAAATGCTTTCTGTGCTGATTAAGGGATCTGCATCCCCATGAATAAACAAAAATGGAATGTGGGTATCGCGTAAAAATGTGGTGAAATCGGACCGATCACGCATGGCCCTTGATGCCGCAATAAGTCCTTCGACTGGTAAATCCTGGTAGCGTATGATTAACTGATCTATCAATTCACGATTGTTTGCCACAAACTCAGGGGCAAACAGATTCGCAACAAAAGATTTAATGAACACGGAAGCACCGTGCTTAGCTAGAAATTCGATGGTGCGATCTCGATTGATCTGCTTCTCTGCGGTATCTGGAAGCGCGGTAGAATGTAATAATACGACCTTTTCGATACGCGCTGGAAATAGCTTCGACATTTCGAGGGCAATGTACCCACCCATAGAATGGCCCACGAAGGTAAATTTCCGATCTTGAGGTAATGTATCCAAAATTTCCCGAGCGTAATCGGCAATCGATTTCGCAGCGGTCCAATGCGCAAAAGAAGGTACAATTGGTTTTTCAGCCCAGGTAAATGAAGGAATAAAATCATCCCAAATACGGGCATCTTCCCCAAAACCATGTAAAAATACGAGCTGGGCCGACATATATTTAGTAGGTATGCAGCAGGCCGACGATTGTAAATCCGAGGCCAATGAGCGCGGCGATTCCACCTACTAGACCGATACCTACGATACTGAGTACGGCGCCGATGGCCAACAAAAATAGACCAATTTTCAATTTGGAATCCATCCGATGAACCTCATCGCGGACATCTGCTTTGAGTGCTTTTCGTGCTTGTCTAATTTCTTTTTTAACGCTGGAAACTCGTTTCGTGTGCTTTACCTCTTGAGCAGGTGCGACAACGGTGGGAGTTGTGACTTCAGGTCTAGCAACTTGCAATGCGCCAGTAGGCTGATTTTCTGATACAAACGAACTAGAGATGGCTAAAATAGCCACAAAAATAAAGGCTTTCATAAGGTTTAAGCGACAACTTTCATTTGATGAAAAACGGTACGTTCAAATTTCGATTTGGCATAGGCTAAATCGACTTTAAATTCCTTCAAATCAGTTTGAGAAGGGATTTCAAACATGGCATCTGTCATGATGGCTTCCATGATGGACCGCAAACCACGGGCTCCTAATTTAAATTGCATGGCTTGTTCTACGATATAAACTAAGGCATCTTTTGAGAAAGTTAATGACACATTTTCCATATCAAAAAGTTTCTCATATTGCTTGATAAGCGCATTTTTAGGCTCAGTCAAGATGGAAAGTAAGGCTTTCTCATCCAATGGATTTAAGAAAGTAACTACCGGCAGACGTCCTAGCAATTCAGGAATCAATCCGAACGATTTTAAATCCTGCGCAGATACATACTTCATAATCTGATCTTTTTCAAACGATTCATGGAACGTATCGTCGCCAGAAAAACCGATGGGACGTGAGTTTAAACGTTTCGCTATATGACGATCAATGCCATCAAATGCACCTCCGCAGATAAACAGAATATTCTCCGTATTGACGGCAATCATCTTTTGATCCGGATGCTTACGTCCTCCTTGCGGCGGCACATTCACAATCGAACCTTCCAATAATTTCAATAAGGCTTGCTGGACCCCTTCCCCAGACACATCCCGCGTGATCGAGGGATTGTCCGACTTGCGCGCGATCTTATCAATTTCGTCAATAAATACAATGCCGCATTCCGCCTTTTCAACATCGTAATTTGCGGCTTGCAATAAGCGAGTTAAAATCGTTTCGACATCTTCTCCTACATAGCCCGCTTCCGTAATGACGGTCGCATCTGCGATGCAAAAAGGAACTTGTAATTTCTGAGCAAGTGTACGGGCCAGGTATGTTTTTCCGGTTCCAGTCTCTCCTACCATCAGGATGTTCGACTTCTCAATTTTCACATCATCTGCAGCAGGCGTCTGCATCAAACGCTTGTAGTGATTATATACGGCGACAGATAAGTGGCGTTTGGCTTCCTCTTGACCTATCACATATTCATCTAAATAAGCTTTCAAATCCTTTGGTTTGACCAATTCAAATTGTTGGTTCGCTGGTTTATGCGCCTTCACAGCCGCACCCATTTCGTCTTTGATTACTTCGTATCCTTGCTGCAAACAGGTATCGCAGATATGGCCATCGATTCCCGAAAGAAGAATACCCACCTCATTTTTTGCCCGTCCACAAAAGGAACAACTTGCTTTCTTAGCCATCTTTAATTACACAGTACGCGTTAAAATCTCGTCAATCAAACCGTATTCTTTAGCCTCAGCTGCTTTCATCCAGTAGTCACGATCGGAATCACGCTCGATTTCTTCAAATGATTTACCCGAATGTTTGGCTAAAATGTCATATAATTCTTGACGAATTTTGACGATTTCACGTGCCGTGATTTCGATATCACGTGATTGACCTTGTGCTCCACCAGATGGCTGGTGAATCATGATACGCGCATGCTCTAACGCAGAACGCTTTCCAGCTGCGCCACCGGCTAATAAAACCGCTCCCATGGAAGCTGCTAGTGAGGTACATACCGTAGCCACTTCTGGACGGATATAATTCATGGTATCATAAATTCCCAAACCTGCATACACAGATCCACCAGGGCTATTGATATACATCACAATGTCTTTTTTGGCATCTGTAGATTCCATAAACAACAATTGTGCTACGATGATATTGGCCATATAATCATCTACAGGAACCCCCATAAAAATGATACGGTCCATGATTAAACGAGAAAATACATCGATTTGAGCGAAACGCATCGGGCGCTCCTCAATGATGTATTGTGTCATGTCATCGATTTGATGCATCGGTCGGCTTCCAATGCTATTCATATATTGATCCACTGCCAAACCGTTTAAGCCACGGTGATGGACAGCATATTTACGAAACTCTTCGCCAGTCAATTCTTTTGGGTACATATCTGGATAGTTTTAAAATCAAATTTAAAATATTTTCACGTCTAAAGCTAAACACCAAAACGGATTATCTTGTTCACAGAAAACCCCGTAATTTACGGGGCTCTCACTCTAAATTATAAATCGGCTACATTACAGCGCTGCTGCAATCTCCTTAAATTTCTCCACGTCGATTTTCGTAACCTTGTGCGGAATATTCGCTACGATTGCACTCGATACTTTATCTGCAAATGCTTGATTGTACAAGTTCATAAAGTTATCGCCTTTGGATTTATCGCTCAAGTATCCCATGGCAATTTTCTCAATCATTTCCTCGATGCCAGGTTGATCCGAAGATAAATAACCACCAAACTGCTGGCGAACCATATCTTTCGCTTTCTCAACCACCTCTGGATATTCAACTTTTACGTCAAATTTCGCTGCGATTTCGTTTTTGATTAAGTTCCAACGGATATCACGTTTCACATTATCAAAATCTTGATCAATTTGCTCTGGCGTAAATTTGCCTTCATTGATACGAATTAACCACGTACGCAAGAATTCTTCAGGAAGATCAATTTTAACGTTTTCGATCAACGCTTTTTCCGCATCGATTCGTAATAAGTAATTCGCTTCGCGTGCATAATTCTCCGAAACAATTTTCTCAACCTCAGCTAAGAACGTTTTTTCATCCGTTGCTTTGCCTGGCCCTAAAACTTTGTCGAAAAATTCAACATTCATTTCAGCAGGAGCTTGACGTGTAATATCTTCCACTACGTATGAAACTTCACCTGTCAAATCAGCTACTTCTTCTTCTTTTTTACCGGTTGCTAAGGCTAATGATTTTGCGTCAACAAACACCTTATCGATCGCAAATTTCAAGGTATCTCCTTTTTTCGCGCCGATGAATATTTTCTTTGATTTGTCTTGAATCGCGTGCATTGGGATAGCCGACTTCTCAACCCAGTCACCTTGCGTGAATGTCCCAAATACTAAATCACGATCTTCAACTGCATCTGGATGCGTCTGCTCGCCGAATTGCTTCTTTAAGTTTTCAACCGTCTCGGCAATCTCCTTCTTATCCGCTTTGATTTCGTACGATTTAATCTCTTTCATCTTAGCTAAATCCACCTTGAAATCTGAGTGGAAACCTAAATCATAATGAAACGTAAATTCCGTATCTTTTTCCCAGTCGATTGAATCTGCTTCTTCTACAGCTGGAAGTGGCTCGCCCACTAAATTCAATTTATTTTCTTTGATGTAATCACTAACGGCGTGGCCTAATTCGTGATTAATTTCATCCACTAATGCCGACTGACCATACAATTTTTTAATCAAAGTTGCCGGAACCATGCCAGGACGAAAGCCCTTGATCGACGCTTTCTTGCGATAGTCTTTCAATTTAGCCTCAACTTTCTCTTTGTAATCAGCCTCAGTTACAACAACGGTCAAACGACCTTGTAAATCACTTGCTTTATTTAGTGAAATGTTCATATAGAATTGTTTGTTTAATCAATTAAAAAAAGCCCTCAAAAACCTATCGGTGTTGAGGGCTTGCCTTGGTACGGGTGGAGGGACTCGAACCCCCATGCCTCGCGGCGCCAGATCCTAAGTCTGGTATGTCTACCAATTCC
>JACCDU010353696.1_pt1 | contig 13810 bp, 10 predicted proteins | sample 7446081 | NCBI WGS metagenome assembly JACCDU01 (sample SAMN15323447, study PRJNA562643) | freshwater metagenome | isolation source: river surface water | place: USA:Blue River Watershed | collected 2017-08-17 | reverse complement strand
TGTGGTATATAGCAATAATACCGCTACAACAGTATTAGCTGACACCACCTTTATTAGAAGTGGTACAATCTATACTACAGATGGCTCTGGATCAATAAACTCTACTAGTAGCTGCTATTATAGCATACCTACAGCAAATACTTGTGGTGGTGTACATAATTCTGGCTATGTATATACAAATTCTACAGCAACAAATGCAACGGGGTTATATAACGCGGGAGCTATTATATACGGCTCATACCCAACCCCACTAACTAACGCCACTGTATATGTTGCAGGTGATACTCACTATATAATGACAAATAGTAGTGGTGTAGCTGCAACTCTTATTCAGTGCACTACATAGTAATTTATGCTTCTCATAATACCAACACAGATTACGGAAAACCTATCTCAAATAGATAATGTGGTACTTCAGGTATCTGGTATAGATATTGCGTTAAAAGCTGAGACGATTAAGTTTGGTTCTGTAGACTTAAATGATAGTTTATTTGATAGTGTAGAAGAAATAAACTATAAGGTGATTCTCAAAGATAGCAGTATAAAAAACTTTTATTTTCATGATAAAAGTTTAGCAATACACCCCAAAGTAATTGCTAAACAAATGAAGGATAACAACACCACACTAACAACTTTTTTTGGTAGTGTACCTCCTCACTTATTAAGGGTTAATTTTGATAGCCCTCTTAGCAATACCGAAGAAAATAAATTAGAAGTATTAAAAACTGTAAAAGAAAGAGCAAGTAATTTAGGTAAGGCCAAAAATATTAAAACAGGTAAAAATCTTATCTATTATACATTATTTGATGCAGGTTCAGATTATGTTGAATTATTAGCTAGATCTATTGAATCCTTAGGTACATCTACTTTATTTGATATACTGGTGTTTACAGATGAATCAACAAAAGCTAAAATAGTTGAATCCATAGAATCGTATAATAAAGAAGTAAAATATAGAGTGGTTGATACACCTAAAGATGGTATAGAAGCTTCCAAAATAAAAACAAAGATTTATGATTATGAAGATATAGACAGTTACGAAAATATTCTATTTTTAGATGCTGATACGGTATGTGTGGGAAATATTGCAGATGTATTTAACTTGAAACTAAGTTATGGAGTTTTATATACTGCATTTAACAAAAATCTTAAAGTTGAACTACATAAAACAAGCCTATTTCACGGCTTTAAGGTAATAACTGATGAAGAGTATGAACTAGCACAATCTAAAAACCAAGTGCCGTTTAATGCTGGTCAATTTTTGTTTAAAAATTCATCTAAGATGAAACAGCATTTTGAAAACGTTAATTGGTTTATGGTAAACTGGCCTGGTGAGTATTTCTTTGAACAAGCGTTTTTAAATCATTATTTTTGTATTAACGGGCTTACCAACCCTGGTATATTCAATAAAAAGGTAAAACTAATACCAGCTGGTAGTATGGAAGCACCTAGTGATAATCAGATAATTTTGCACTTTATTGGTCCAGCTTTAGATGGTAAAGCTAAACTTGCACATATTGATAATTATAGGGTGAAGAATAATATATAATATGGCTAATTCTATATTACCAAGAAGTAAGTTCATACATATACCAAAGTGTGGTGGTACTGCAATTCAGTCAACATTATGGAAAATAGGCTGCATAAAAGATAGGTCTCAAGTATATACCGAACCTCATTTTGGTCATTTATTTGCTAGTCAAATGCCTGAAGATGTAAGAGAAAATTTTACATTTATACGCAATCCAATTACGTGGTGGCACTCTTGGTATTGGTGGAATAAGAGTCAACCTCTCTCAAGATTTAACGGTCAAGAAATAAAAACCAAATCATTTGATCAATGGGTTGATGAATATGGTCAGTTTTGGTTAGGTATGTTTACTACAATAGTAAAAAGATATTTGGGTGAAGATCCTAATTTTCCCACCCTTAACAAGGTAAAGCATATAGGTAAAACTGAACATCTTTTTACTGATTTAAAACGAATACTAGATACTATTGGAGAAGACTATAATGAAGAAGAGCTATTTAAAATTATAGACTATAAGATACTATTACCAAAGCTTGAATCTAATATTCAATCATATAACAGAAAGAAGGTAAGTGATACCACAAAACAGATAATTTATAAAACTGAAAAGGAAATATTTACTAGATTTAACTATGGAACCGATATATGAAACGGACAAGATGGGTAACTGGCATCAAGATGTTCAGGTTACTAAAGATTTAAAAACTAGTCAGCTCTCAGATCCATACAATGGAAAATCATTTGTAAGTCAGCTATACATAGCTGATCTTATGCAGAGTATCTTTGGAGATAGTTTAAAAGAAAAGACAGTATTAGATACAGCCTGTAACGCAGGGGGAAGTCTTTATAGTTTACAGAGTGTAGGTATCAAGAAAGGGTTCGGGTTTGATATTAGGCAGTCTTGGATCGATCAAGCTGAGTGGTTAAAGAAAAATATTAATTTGTATAGCACTAAAAACCTATCTTTTGAGTGTGGGGGATTTGAATTAATAGATAAAAAGAAAACCTACGATGTTTCATTATTCAATGGTATTTTTTACCACCTTACAAATCCTATATTAGAACTATCCAAAGTAGCAAGTGTTACTAATGATGTTATAATGGTAAATACAGCTTACGATGTTAGATGTCAAGAGACAAGACCCTGTTTGGTCTATAAGATGGAAGGATCAGCAATAGAAGAAGGTCTAACTGGTGTTGAAGGTATTTCTTGGTTACCTAATAGTGAACAGTTAATTATAAATGTTCTTAAAAAGCTAGGGTTTGTAAATGTAAAACTACTTTTTAAACAACCTGAAGTTAACAGGTTATGTGTAATCGCATCTAAAATAACTAGTTTGCAGCTATAGTAAAGATTTTTAAGTATGAAAACCTATCTGAACGTTTTGACGAACTTAATAAGAAATTCGGACCTTTAGAATTTATCTATGATTTTTATAAAGAAGATTTTACCAGATTTGGTTACATCTCTTAATAGTATATTATAATATATACAATATTTGGGTTTGAAATACTCAGCGTTGCACCTGAGTATGTTTGAAATCTAACAGAACCTGCAAGTGTATCAGTACTCATTGGGTTAACATAGCCGTTACCAACACCAGTGACATTATTACAGGTAGCCATAATTATATAGTTGTTATCAGGAAACGGTGTTGTAAAATTAACTGTATAATTACCAGTACCATTTTTGGTAACACTCGCTATATTACCATATTTTTTATTAATTACGCATGGACCATTAGATCCAGTACCAACAAACGCCACCATAGCTGCAGGTTGTTGCAATCCAAGATAATTACTAGCACTAATAGAACTAGTAACTGTAACTGTTTGAGCTGTTAGTGTATTGGTAATAGTTAATGGGCCTGCAATTCTAGGAGTTGATAAACTACCTGTTACTGTCATACTAGGAGCAGTAAGAGGTCCAGTCATTGTAGTATTACCAGAAAGTGGTACACTTCCTAATTTAAACGCATCTACATACTGTTTAGTAGCAGCATGAAAAGGAATAACTGGATCACCATTAAGAATAATATACCCAGTCATTGGTGAAATATTACCAGAAAGTGGTAAGTAGTTCAATGTTATATTCTGTGTAGTACTTGTAAAATTGTAATACCCAGACATTACCTGAGCTAACGTATTAATGGTGATTTTTTTGTTAAGACCATCACCAGTGGTTACCATAGGAATTATATCATCAATACCTGCTGATAATGTTGGTGTGAGTTGGGTAAATTTTAAGTTTGCCATAAATTGTTAGGTTGGATTATTTGCATAAAACACATTGCTAGGATAAAGATTTACAGCTGTAGCAGGATTTACATAGCAGTGAACTGAGTATGATGTTAGCTCACCTAAACTATTAGCAGTAGCCTCACCAACAGATACAATAAAGAAATTTCCAGATCTAAGTTGCCTTACACCATTTATAAGTGCACCACCGGTAAATAAAGGTGGCTGCTGAGGATAGAAATAGTTTGTTCTTGTAACTGCTGTCCACTGAAATGATTCGAATGTAAATGGGGCGCAAGGTGCCCAGGCCTGTACGACCTGACCTGCAAGATAGGTTGAAGAGTTTGGATCTTGAAACCCCGCAACCCACTGAGGTCCAATCATCCTATAACCGGATGCAAAAGGTACTATTCGATTAACCAAGTAATATGGATTTGCTGACTGAGGAAAAGGGGGTGAAAAACTGTCTAATACAAGGTTTACTATATAATAACCAGCTTCTTGTCGACATACATTAGCAATATTTTGGCAAGGATAAAACCATTGGTTGTCACCAGAACCCTGAGCAATATCAAACCCTACACCTCCACCACCACAAAATTCTGATCTGAAAGTACCTGTACCTGAAGCTGCGCCACCAACTATGTTTGGATTAGCTTTGCAGACCCATGTAACTGATGTTGGTGTAATACTGCTTATATATCTTAAAAATACAGGTTGATCTGCAATAGCGGTACCACCGGTACTGGTAATAAAATTAATATATAATAAATGGCCAGGTCTAAGAGAAGATAATATAGGATTATATGTGTTTTGAGTACTTGGTGTTGTGCTGGTTGAGCTCGCATAAAACCCCACGTTTTTATTAAATGTAAGGGTAATATCTGCATTAGCTCCCCCTGCTCCACCTCCAGTATAGGAATATGTACCGAATAGATTTCTTCTAGTAGAGTCAGTGTCAGGCCAAAATGAACCTATTGCATAAGGTACAGGTGAGTAGTTAGAACTATCACTCAAAAATTTAGAACAACTTAACCCACCAGCAAATGTTGCACTACCAGCAAAATTAACAGATCCTTGTACTGTTCTATCACCAGAAAGTGGTAAGAAATTTGCTGCTGCTGTTGCTAATGAAATACCAGTGCTAGCATTTGCGTCCACATAAGCTTTTGTAGCAGCATCGTTTGCGTTGTATGGAGCTCCAGTTAATACAAGGAACCCCGTCATAACAGTACCTGTAATGGGTGCAAACTTACTATCTGCGTACCCTTTGTTAATTAACTCTGTACTTCTTAAAGGGTTAGCAAGAGCTCCTGTAGAAATATGACCAGTAAGTGTGCCACCAGAAAGTGGTACTCTATTAGCTATATTCTGTTTAAGTTCTGGTACAGATGTGTCAATTAATGCAGCAGATACCGAACAAAGTAAAGTACCATATGTTACACTTTGAGTAAGAATTTCCCCCGGAAATGCAACTGGGAGTAAAGCAGACGTTGGAATTGTGGTGCTTTGCGGTAATTCAGAAATCTTAATAGGATATAAAGCCATCTCAGTATTATTTATGGTTCATATAGTTGTTCTGAAGCTATGTAGTTTAGAGCAGCTTCATCTTCAAATCCAAACACATCATCTTCAGTAGAAATATTATAAGGAGGAAAGGTATAATTAAATCTAAGATGCACCGTACCATCACTAGTTGGATTGGTAAAAACTACATCTTTAACTGAGCTTACTTGGTTTGTTGTTGTAAGAAACTGAACACCTGCTGTATTTTCCACTACAGTGTAGTTTATCGCTAGACCAAACTCTGCAGATGATACCTTTAAAGCGTGTGGTAAACTGTCTTGTGGTATACTGTATACCCCCCATCTAGTAGCATCAGTTTGATAAAGACCAACCTCAAAACTAAATCCAGATCCATCGTCTATAATACCTATGTTATTATAAAGAGATCTTGGTACGTTGGGTCTTAATAGTACTGCATCAATAATATCACCACCACCAAAATCTGTTATAATTGTTACATTTCTTAAAGGGTAGGTAATATCAACTGCTACTTGTTCAATATCACCTGTTAGTGGTGTGATGGTTGTAAGTGAGTTATAAATGGTAGCACTAAGTGAGTTATCTGTAATCACAGGGAACACATATCTATCTTTTTCGCCTTGAATATTTAGAAAAGTGTTAGAGGTTGATAATGGTAGTATTTGAGAATTTACCACATACATTTCACCCATATAGTCGTAGTATGAGTTTTGAGCTATTTTAAGTGGTACATAAATTTCACCAATGTTACCGTTCAAATATGTTACGTACGCTGAGAGTGTATTATATACGAAATAACTAGAAGCTACTGGATAGTAGGTGTGTGAGTAAGGTACACACACTGAAACATCTTTGTTATATAGCATCTCATAAATAACACTTTCAGTATAGTAGTCTTTAACTAAATTAACTTGATAAGTTTCTACCTTAGATCCGTCTCCCCAATCAATAGTAACACTCTTAACCTTAGATAAACTTTCATCCACATTAAGAAGGTCGAGAGTAAAATTAAACCCACCTTTAAGTGTAGTTTCTGTTTCTCTAAAAACAAAGTTACCTTCAGATATAAAAGGGTTAGTTGAAACCACTACTGTGTGTGTATTATTCATTAAAACTGTAAATAACCTCCTGTTATATTTAAAATAAATGTATCGCTATTAAAAGCTTGGTAGAACGAAAGATTCAAAGGTATATAATTAAATGCTGCGTTAGAAGCACTTATAGTACTAACGCTTGTACTGTTTGTAGAAGCACAGTAAAAATTGCTTGTGTTTTTATCAGAGTGAATATCGTAAATATTACTCGAGTCTATTGTTACAGCGTTATACTTGTATTGTATTTTAAAATCAAAAATATAAGGAGACTTATTTGAATCTTTTCCTACGTATGTTAATGCAAAAAGTTCATTATATGAATTATAAGCTAGTCTAATAGAGTCTACTTCTACAATGTTAATATTACTTAAAATTGTAGCAAACGAAAAATTACTACTGAGAGATAAAAGCTGACTTGTAGATGTGGGAAATAGCTTTGTTATTTTGTTTTCCTTTAACTGGTATTTGTAAAGTTCTGGGTAGATTATTTTAGCTGAATCGTTTTCAAATTCAGAATAAACCTTTGTAACATAGAAAAATACTTCATTATTAGCTGGTACAAAAAATCTATTACTAATTTTACTTAAAGCTGTGTCAGATGCTGAAACATAATTGTTTACTGTGCTTGGGTATTCAAACCCACTATTACTAAATGCAACTCTATCAAACAGAACATAGTTAGGAGTTTGTAAGCATATAGTATCGTAGTATAGGTCAAACGTTTGAATGTTTTCATATACTTCGTTTTGAACTACAGAAGGGTATTTTGTAAATGTAGCAGAAAGTGCTGTTGAAAGAGGGTAAATAAGGTTTGTTACAATATTCTTAACAAACAACTTACCCTGTAATATTCTTTTATTTCTTATATCAACATAAGCATTACTTCCAGTAATATTGCTATATACTGTATTAGCTCCCGATAAAACATCAGATGATAATAAAAGTGGTGTAATACCAGATATAGAAGGATATAAGTTGTAATATGAAGGTATATCTTGGTAAGGATTGAAACCTCTAAAATTAAGGTATATATCTACTGGATCTGAGGTAAATGTATCTGCACCAGATAGTGTAAGATGTGAGTTAACTACATACTCATAACCAGAAACATTATCACCAATATTGAAATTAAATACCCAACCGTTGAATGGTAAAAACTTAACTACATTTTCCCTATTAGCTACTTCTTCTAGTGGTATAGAACCGTAAAAGTATTGACCAAATGGGTCTTTGAAAAGGCCATACTCATTACCAAAAATATCTTCTTTCCAGTTTTGCGCATAACCTCTATTATAGAGTTGTTGGAAGTTTTCTTGCATTCCATCTCTATTAATATCGTCTGTATTAAATGCTTGCTGTTTTGAATAATAGGCAAAATATGTTTGATCTTTTGGTGATACCTTTGGATCACCATACGCATAAGAGTTTGAGTAATTTCTAACATCAACTGTGTTATCAATAGTAAACACTAGTGGGGTGTCTTGATAATTGAATACATCACCATAAACTGATGGATCTGGAAATACGTATGTTTTATTGTTTTCAATTTTATCAGTATCTATATAGTACGCATTTCTACTACTATTAAATCTTAGCACACCCATCTTATCCTCATTAAAGAAGATACCAACTTTCTTCAATGCTAAAAGCTGATCTGATGGTACAGTAGCTGTAGATGCATTTTTAATGTTTAATAGGTTACCTGAAGGGTTAGCTGCAGTAAGAAACTTACCAGATACAACTTCGTTATTTGTATCACGCTGCACATAGTAGTAGTCAACACCAACATATTTTTCTAACAATCTCTGTCTTAGTTTATTGAGATCATCTGGTGAAACACCATCTACCGTTTTTCTATCAATAAAATAACCAATAGGATTACTTGGCTGACAGGTTGGATCGTAATTTAAATTTACGTTAATTGTGAAGTTAACACCTAGTTCTAAGAAGAATACATTCTTAAAGATATTTTTGGTTAAATCTTCTGGAAATGTAATTTCGTTAAAGTTACTTGAGTACTCTTCTTCTCTAACTGATGAACCGTATGAAGAAGGTGTTGGAGCAAGATTTAAGTAAGCACCAAACGTATCAACAAGCTCTTCAATTTCAATGTCTGTAACTAAGCTTAAAGCTGAATGCGAGTAGTTGAGAGTATGGAAACTAGGGTTTTCAAACAAGAAGTCAATGATGTTCTCCTTAATTGCTCTTTCAATCCCGTAATGTGTCGTCTTTCTCTTGTTCTTTTCTACAACAAATTTAACCTGATCTCTTCTATCCTTATAAAGAAGGGCAATCTCTTTAATTTTTCTTGCGTAAAAAGGAATTACAATTTCTAAATCTTCTGGATCTTTAAAATCAATGTTAGCAAGAAATCGTCTTTCTTCTACCGTGGTGTATGTAAGAGTTATCTGCTTAAAGAGATCAACGTATAGCTGAGCTATGAATGCTGTTTCATCTACTATTTGATTATTGCTAGTTTCATACCAAGCTTTTAGGTAGGACTGATAGAAGTCGTTATACTCAGAAGGTGAATAAACAGCTGATGTATTTCTAAGAAAATCAAAGAAGGAGAAAGGAGCTATGTTATCTGTTGTAACTTTAGCTGTAGGGTTTGTTATAGAATTATCTATTCTATTAAGGGGGAATATAATAGAGGTCTCCATTAATAATATTTAAGAGGTAAGTAGGTTAACATTGGTATATAATACATTTGATATTAAGTTATCAACTATACCTCCATCTCTAGACCATTCCTGATACGATGACATATTAAATGATAACGTGTTGATAACATCGTTAAAGTTAATTGTATTATCTAAATAATCACCACTAACACTGCTTACATACGAGAAGAAAGTATAGTATTTTGGTATATCACTTTTCGGTGTTGTATTATCTAATACAAGTCCCCAACCCCATGTATCATTGTATGAACTTAAAGCATATGTGGATAATGATGGTGATAGAAGACTTGTAGATAAAGTGTTTATATATGTGTTGCAGAGCTTATATCTATTGCTAAAGTTTTCTCTAGCTACAATAAAGCCTGTAGAGAGAGAAAGTACAGTGGTATTAAAGTCTAATAAACTGCCTAGATTAAGTCCGTATTTTTCTGAATCAGCACCAAGTCTAGGATCAAAGTTGAGGTTAAACTTATTTTGAGCTCCCCACAATCTTGAGTGATTGATAGAGCATAAGTCTACTAATCTTTTAATTTCAGCTGGGAAGTTAAAATTAGATCTTTCAAACTTCTTGAAGTTGTAGTTAATTTCATTTGAAAGACTAAAGAGTGAATCGACATCGCACTTATCAATATTAGACTTATTATCTACGAAATTTGCAATTTTCTCATACATTAACTTACCAATATCAGTAGGGTTAGATGATATATCACCAACAATAGTTCCAATAAAATCATCAAACAAAACATTATAGTTTTGCATAAACTCTTGAAATCTTAATTTTTTATATTGTTCTTTTGCGTCAAAATCTTCGTTTATTTTAGACACAAAATAAGCACCAGAAGAAGGGTAGACTGTAAATGAACTAGATTTACCTGCAATTGATAGACCATACGCTGATAGAGCAATATTAGATGCTGTTACAGTTGGTTTAAATGTACCTCTGTAAAATCCACCTGAAACTGATGATAGATAAGAGAAGTTTGTAGATATTACACCAAGTGTATGGTCAGGTACACCGTTGGAGTTAATAGGAAACACTGAAATGCGGTTAGTTAACGATACGTCACCTAAAATAAGATTAGAAGTTTTAGCTATTGTATACCAGTCTTTATCTTTTATAGTAACAATGAAGTTAATTTTTTCATTAACATATTTGATAGAATTTATTTCAAAGGTATCATTTCTTCTACCTTCACCAGTGATGCCATTTGAGGTAATTGCAAAAGCACTTATATTAGGATTTGCAACTATCTCACAATTAATACCAATTGGTATATAGTTGTTAGCTGTATTAGCTGAATCAAATTGTGCAATATAAAGATTTACGCTATTGCATGGTAGGTCATCTTTATAAAAAAGTATTTTTTGACCTGAGCTACCACAGAATACACTACCAACGGTTGTGGATTCAGCTGGCAGGACATCTATACCACTAAGCACACAAAACACAGATGTACTATCTGTAGTGGTTAAATTCAATTCAACAAACTCACCATTTTCACCAACCTCATAGAATGATGAGTATGGGTAAAGTTGAGCATACTTGTTATTTGCAAGCCCTTGATCAAAAAAGTTTTTAGAACCACTTAGTGAAAATAGACGATAGTAAAACTCGTTATTTTGAGCACTTGCTGTTTGCCAGGAACTTGTTCTTGTAATTTTAAACGGGTGTTCAATTCTACCAGCTGTTAGTGTATATCTACCTGTTGTTTCGTTAATGTAACCACTGGTTACAAATGGTGTCAAAGTGTCAGGTAAGTAGTTATAAACAGTTAGTGATTGTGAGAAAGTATTTTGAAATGTAGATCCTGACGCATCAAAGTAAACACACGACACATTATAAACACCTGGGTTTTTGTAAATGTGTTTTGCAGTGAGTTCAGTTGAGTATGTATCATCACCAAAATACCAAACAATTTTCTTGGTTGACATTCTTAGACTACTTGGTGGTACACCTTTTTCTAGTATGAAATTTTCAATAACTGGAAAGTTTTCACCTATAAAAGAGTCATTGTTATTATCTACAAAAATAACATCAACACCTGGAATAAACCCCTCATCAAAATTTGGATAGAATGTAAAGGGTGTGTTTGGTAGTGTAAACCCAGTAAGAGACATCGCAGAGGTTGTGGTTCCAAAAGAACTAAACTTCTGAAAGTTTTGTACCTCAAATGGTGCTGTAATAATATTACTCATCTTCAACTATAATTTTATTGGTAATTAATGATTGCTGATAGAAGAAAGGAAACTCATAAACCTGTAAAGGTATATTTTGAGCTGCTACATTAATATCTACTGTTGAATAGTTTGGATTCCAGTAAATCATACTAATAGTTGGTACTTCAAAAGTATTTGTAGGTGTAACTCTTCTAGTTAAAATTCTACCAACACCATCTACAGCTAATAGAGTATTTGAAAGTTTTGTTAAGTCTACAATTTGACCTAACTGACAGTTATCTACATTAAAGTAATTACTAACTACTTGTACAGCATCATTTTTAATTTTTTCTCTTGACTGGTTACTAAGTTGAGATCTCTTAAGAACCAAAACTGTTTGTTCTGTAGCTTGGAATGTTGGTAATTCGCCAGACTGTAATAATCCAAAGCTAAATGCTTTGTAAATTGGATCCATAGGTACAACTTCATGAGATGCACTCTTAACTTTATTAAGCTCATTCACAACTAATTGTTTTTGTGCAACACTTAATGATACTGGTGATGTCTCATTCCTAATAGTACCAAATCTTGGCACCATAAAAATGTATACATTATTAAAGTTAGTGCTTGTCATGAAGTTAAACTGATTGACAAGCACGCCAGTATCTTTATTAGGTTGAGATAAACCTAACTCATAAAAGTATCTCTGATAGTTATTTACATATACGTTATTGTTAATTGCTTGGCTTGATGCAATTGCATAACCAAAGTTTTTATCAACAATAGTTTTGTAGTCGTTTAGCGTAACTGCTCTATTCTGTGTACTAAATAACTTAGGAGCATTTGATCTAATTTGATCAACGGTTTCAGCATCAGAAATAGGTGTGGAAGGATATCTATTTGAGAAAGATAAAAATCTTAGCTGTGAAGGTGTAATTAAATTAACGTCAGTGTAGAGATCTGCAACTATGCTGTTAAATCTACTTGTATTAAAAAATAGCATTTGTTTACCATCAAGATCGCCTTCGTTGATAAGACCTTTTGCTCCATCTGATACCACAAAGTAAACAGCTACTTCATCTCCAACATCAAGTCTTTTGCCGTTTGAGTTATCTCCAAACTTTAGCTCATATCTACCATTTTCATTGAAACGTTTTTCATATACTCTATCAGAGATGTTATTAAGATATAGAGAAGGTGTTTCAGTGTATTCATACCACTTGTTGTCAGCTGTTTCTTTTACATAAACTCTAATAGTATTATCTGCAATAAACCCACCATCATTTGGATTTACTAAGTTACTAAACGCAATAAACACAACTTCAAAGTTTTCACCAGTTGCAAAATATGAAGGGTATTCTGTAACTGTACCTTGAACAAGATTGATATTATTAGTAGCTACTGTTTCAAACTCGTTAGGCTTTGTTTTTTCAAAACTTAAATCATCCACTAAAGCGTAATTATAACCATTTACTGGAATATAACTAAACTTTCTTACAAGGTAAGGACCCACATCTAGCTGTGTACCAGCGGTTGTGGTAAATTCCGCTAATGATGTTTGTTGACCTGTAGGTTTGTAGTTTAGTAAGCTAACAATCTTATTCATGTTTTCATAGATTGTAGCTTGAGTAAATACTGTTTCAGATGCAGCTTGATTAAGATTGAAAAGCAACACATGATACATATATGCAATGATATCAATAATGCTGTTTAGGTTGCTGCCTTCATAATTTTGATCTCTAAAAATAGCATTAGCATTGAGCTTGTCAATAATAAGCTGTTTCATAGACATCGCATCAAAAGAAGCGTATGCGTTCTTAGGTAAATTGTATTCTACAAGGTTGTTGTCTATCATATAATTTTAAATCCGTCTGCGTTTAGGTTAGCTCTTAAAACTCTTATTTCTCTGTTTCTAGTTTCCAATGAAGGTACTCTATATTTGAGAATTATTTCATATTGATTATCATCTTCATTAGAAATTACATCAACAAGATCAATGGCCACTCTAGGTTCAAAATAAGGTATTGAGGTTAAAAGATCTGTACCTATAATTTGACCAACTCTTATATTAACTGGGTCAAAAAGATATGTTCTTAAGTCTAATCCAAATTCTGGGTTAAGAATTTTCTGACCTGGTATAGTGTTAAATAGGTTTCTTAAAGATTGATCCACAGCACCGTAATCAGTAATTGAAGATAAATCTTTGATCTGTTTATCTTTAAGTAATTCTGGACTATAGGTATAACCTAACTGTAAATCTAACTGTAAATCTTTAAAGAGGGGAGGAACACCATCAGGTGTATCCTGAGTTTGTAACTGAGCTGGAGCTCGTAAGAAGTCTAATCTGACTGCCATTTATATTATTTAATGACTAGTCTTTCTTCTTACTCTTCTTCCACTGAACTCGTTTTGAACTCTTTTTCTTATACATTTTACCCTTTATTTTTTTACATTGCTGTCTAGTGGGACGACAAGCAGGGTAAGACCCCTTAGAAGTATCTTGTCTTCCACAGGGGCCTCCAGTTTTACAATTTATCCAACCTTTGAATTTTTTACCTGTC
>JACCDU010912041.1_pt1 | contig 13823 bp, 10 predicted proteins | sample 7446081 | NCBI WGS metagenome assembly JACCDU01 (sample SAMN15323447, study PRJNA562643) | freshwater metagenome | isolation source: river surface water | place: USA:Blue River Watershed | collected 2017-08-17 | reverse complement strand
GAGGTCGCAGATCACCGGCACTTTCTTGCGCATGCGCTCGATGTCGTCAATCGTGAATTCGATTTCCGCCGAATGCGCGATGGCCAGATAGTGCAGCACCGCATTGGTGGAGCCACCGGTGGCCATGATGACGGCCACCGCGTTCTCGATCGACTTCTTGGTGATGATGTCGCGCGGGCGAATGTTCTTCTTCACGGCCTCGACCAGCACGCGCGCCGATTCGGCCGCCGACACGGTCTTTTCCTCATCCGGGTTGGCCATGGTCGATGAATACAGCAGCGACATGCCGAGCGCCTCGAACGACGAGGACATGGTGTTCGCGGTGTACATGCCGCCGCAGGAGCCGGTCGACGGGCACGCGTTCTTTTCGATACCCTCGAAATCTTCCTGCGAGATCTTGCCGGCGGTGAACTGGCCGACCGCCTCGAACGCCGACACGATGGTCAGGTCTTCGCCTTTCCACTTGCCCGGCTTGATGGTGCCACCGTACACATAGATGCCCGGCACGTTGATACGTGCGAGCGCGATCATCCCGCCCGGCATGTTCTTGTCGCAGCCGCCGATCACGACCACGCCATCCATCCACTGGCCCTGCACGCAGGTCTCGATCGAGTCGGCGATCACTTCGCGCGAGATCAGCGAGTACTTCATGCCCTCGGTGCCCATCGACATGCCGTCCGAGATAGTGGGCGTGCCGAATACCTGCGGGTTCGCGCCGGCAGCCTTGGTCGCGGCGATCGCGGCATCGGCCAGCTTCTGCAGACCGGAGTTACACGGCGTGATGGTCGAATGACCATTTGCAATTCCGATCATCGGATTGCTGAAATCTTCCTTCTGGTAGCCCATCGCGTAAAACATTGCGCGGTTCGGGCTGCGGGCGACGCCCTGGGTAACGTTCTTCGAACGATCATTGCCGGCCATGATGAATCTCCCGTGAATGGCGGTGTTATCCGAGCCGCTTCGTCAAAATGAGCACCACTCGGCGCGGCAATCAGTGGCGAAACGCCCCCAACGCAGCCGGCAGGATCATGACAGAGCTTCGGAAAGACCGTAACGATGCCTTGCCGAATAGTCGCTGTCAAATATATGATTTCAAGCTCTTTGATATTTTATGGATATTAATAAACCCCCAACATGAGTATCGAACTGCGCCAGCTGCGTTATTTCGTCGCCGTTGCCGAAGAAATGCACTTCGGCCGCGCTGCACGGCGGCTGCACATGACGCAGCCGCCGCTGTCGCAGGCAATACAGGCGCTGGAAACACGGCTGGGTGCGGAGCTGTTCCAGCGGACGCGACGCAGCGTGGCACTGAGCGCGGCCGGCCGCGCGCTGCTGCCGGAAGCGCGTCGGTTGCTGTCGCAAGCCGATGCACTGCCCTCGCTCGCGCAGCGTGCAGCGGCCGGCGAATCGGGCAGCCTGTCGATCGCCTTCGTGTCCATGGCCGACTACAGCGTGATGCCGCAGGCGCTGCGCGAATTCCGCGCCGCCTATCCGTCGGTGCAGATACAACTGCAGGAAGCGACCACCGATGTGCAGCTCGAATTACTGGACGCCGGCGATATCGACCTCGGCCTGCTGATCATGCCGCTGCCGGACAAGCAGAAGACCGGGTTCGACAGCCTGCCGGTGCTGTCCGAGCCGCTGGTGCTGGCGATGCCGGAAGGTCTGGTGCGCAAGCGCGGTCCGGTATCACTGGCGCAGCTCGGCGATCTGCCGCTGATCGTGTTCCCGCGCCGGCTGGCGCCGGCCTTTCATGACAAGATCCTCGCGCGTTTCCAGCAAGCGGGACTGACGCCGCGCATCGGTCAGGAAGCGATACAGATGCAGACCATCATCGCGCTGGTTTCGGCCGGCATGGGCATCGCGCTTGTGCCACAATCCGTGTCGAATTTGCAGCGCCCCGGCGTGGAATACCGCACGCTGAAAGAAGCCGGCGCGCCCATCGACATGGGCCTCGCATGGCGACGCGACAATGATTCACCGGTGCTGGCCGCGTTTGTCGAACTGATGCGAAAGACGAGCTGAATGCTGATCCACCCCCTGCCCGACCCGGTTGCGCTTGCGATCGGACCCTTTGCCGTGCGCTGGTACGGGCTGATGTACCTGCTGGCCTTCCTGTCCTTCATGCTGCTGGGACGACTGCGCGTCAGACAGCCGCACATCAACGCAGCCGGCTGGCGTGCGGAGGATGTGGACGACATGCTGTTCTATGGCGTGCTCGGCGTGGTGATCGGCGGTCGCCTCGGCGAAGTGCTGTTTTATCACCCGGCGTATTACCTCGCGAATCCGGCCGACATCATCGCAGTCTGGAAAGGCGGTATGTCCTTTCATGGCGGCTTCCTCGGCGTGCTGGGTGCGATGTGGCTATGGAGCCGTCGCCGCGGCCGCCACCTGATGGACACGATGGACTTCATCGCGCCGCTGGTACCGCTCGGCTATGCTGCCGGCCGCATCGGCAATTTCATCAATGCCGAACTCCCGGGCCGGGTGGCCGATGCATCGCTGCCGTGGGCGATGATATGGCCTAATGTCGATCAGCTGCCGCGCCATCCGTCACCGCTGTATCAGGCTGCGATCGATGGCGTGCTGCTGTTCGTGGTGCTGTGGCTGTATGCGCGCAAGCCGCGCCCGCTAATGGCCGTCAGCGGCGTGTTTGCTGCCGGCTATGGCTGCGCACGCTTCTTCACCGAATATTTCCGCACACCCGACTATGAAGTGCAAGTCGGCAGCCTGGTACTTTCGGCTGGACAGCTGCTGTCACTGCCGATGATCGTGCTCGGCGTGGCGTTGCTGGCGGTGGCGTATCGCTCACAAGCATCTGCCGAGGGCTCTGCATGACGACCCATGCCAATCTGTATGCGCTGTTCCGCGCGCGCTTTCCACAAGACCTCGACAGCTGCTGGCTCGAGACCACCGACGATCAGCAGCACAGCCTGTATTACAGCTGGCGCGACCTCGAGCGCGGCAGTGCAAAGATCGCGAACCTGCTGGCCAGCCTGAAGCTGCCGCCCGGTGCGCGCATCGCTGCGCAGGTCGAGAAATCGGCCGAAGCCTTGATGTTGTACCTGGCGACCATCCGCGCCGGCTTTGTGTACCTGCCGCTGAACACCGCGTACCGCGCCGATGAAATGGCCTATTTCATCGAAAACGCGTCGCCCTCGGTCGTGGTCTGCACACCGCAGCATTTCGGCTGGATCACGCAGATCGCGTTCAGTCGGGGCGTGTCTCAGGTATTCACGCTGGATGAACCGCGCGCTGCGCATGGCAGCCGCAACACCGGCTCCCTGCTGTCACGCGCGCTGCATTTCCATGACCATTTCGACACCGTGCAGCGCGACGCCGATGACCTGGCCGCCATCCTGTACACCTCGGGCACGACGGGTCGCAGCAAAGGCGCGATGCTTACCCATCGCAATCTCGCATCCAACATCGCGACGCTGCAAGACGCATGGCAGTGGCAAGCCGGTGATGTGCTGCTGCATGCGCTGCCGCTGTTCCATATCCATGGCCTGTTCGTCGCAGCGCACGGCGCGCTGTGGAACGGCAGCAAGATGATCTTCCTGTCGAAGTTTGACAGCGGCACGGTGATCCGCGAACTTCCACGCAGCACCGTCTTCATGGGCGTGCCAACCTATTACGTGCGCCTGTTGAATGACCCGGCCTTCACACGCGACGTGTGCGCCAACATGCGCCTGTTCGTGTCCGGATCGGCACCGCTACTGACCGAGACTTTCACGCAATTCGCACAACGCAGCGGACACACGATCCTCGAGCGCTACGGCATGAGCGAGACCGCCATGCTGACCTCGAACCCGTATCAGGGCGAACGTCGCGCCGGCACCGTGGGCCCGGCACTACCCGGTGTATCGGTGCGCGTCGTGAATGACGATGGCCAAGCCTGTGCGGCCGGCGAGATCGGCAACATTCAAGTGCAAGGTCCGAATGTGTTCAAGGGCTACTGGCAGATGCCAGACAAGACCGCCGAGGAATTCACCACCGACGGGTTTTTCAAGACCGGCGATGTCGGCAAGTTCGATGACGATGGCTATCTGTCCATCGTCGGCCGCAGCAAGGACCTGATCATCTCCGGCGGCTACAACGTGTATCCGAAAGAAATCGAATCCGTGCTCGATGACTTGCCGGGTGTGCAGGAATCCGCCGTGGTCGGCGTGCCGCATCCGGATTTCGGTGAGGCCGTGACCGCGATCATCGTACCGCGCCCGCACAGCAGCTTGTCGGAAGCTGCGATCATTGCCGAGCTGAAGGCAAAGATCGCGAACTTCAAGGTACCGAAGCGCGTGCACTTCGTCGATGAACTGCCGCGCAACACGATGGGCAAGGTACAGAAAAACTTGCTGCGGGAACGTTTCGGCGCCTGACCACGCCACACGCTGCACGCCGCACCTTGCCGCGCCGCTCAGAACACAGGCGCGACGCCGCGGTACAGCATGTACGCAGCCAGCACATACAACACCAGCGCAAAGATCTTTTTCAATCGTGCGACCGGCAATGTATGTGCCGCCCTCGCGCCATACGGCGCAGTGATCACACTCGCAAACGCAATCGGCAGCAAGGCCGGCAGGTACACAAAACCCAGCGAGCCCGCCGGCAGTGCTGGCTCCTGCATTCCAAACCAGATGTTCGACATGGTGCCGGTCAGCGCAATCGGGAAACCCAGCGCTGCACTGGTGGCGACCGCCTGATGGATGCGAACATTGCACCAGGTCATAAAGGGCACGGAGATGAAGCCACCGCCGGCCCCGACCAGGCCCGACAGCACGCCCGTCACCAGGCCGACCGCCAGCATGCCGGGGGGCGCGGGCAATTCCCGTGTCGCGAGCGGCTTCTTGTCGCGCAACATCTGCGTCGCTGAAAATCCGACGAACAGCGCGAAGAACAGCGCCAGCGCCGCCGACGGGATGTGTGCACCGATCCACGGCCCGATCCAGGATCCGATCAATATGCCGGGTACCAGCAGCCTGACCACGGGCCACATCACGGCACCGCGACGATGATGCGCGCGCACCGATGACAGCGACGTGAACAGGATGGTCGACAAGGATGTCGCAATCGCCGCATGCACCACCAGCTCGGACGGGAAGCCGCGCAGCGACAGCAGCAGGGTCACGAAAGGCACGGTCAGCATGCCGCCGCCGACGCCGAGCAGGCCGGCAGCAAAACCGGTGAAGCTGCCCAGCACGACGAAGCTCACGATCGAAACGGGATCCATGCCGGGCTTATCGGTCTTTCAGCAAGGTCCCGGTGATAAAGCGCCATTCATCCGGCGTCACCGGCGTGATCGACAGGCGATTGCCTTTTTTCAGCACCAGCATGTCGGCCAGCGCCGGATGGCTGCGCAATTCCGGCAGGCCGATCAGGCGTGTCTTTTTCGTCGCACGCACATCGACCAGTAGCCAGCGCGGCTGCTCGCGGTCCGACTTCGGATCGTAATACGGACTGGCCGGATCGAATTGCGTGGGGTCGGGATAGCAGGTGCTTGCGACCTCGGCCAGACCGGCAATGCCGGGCTCGGCACAGCTGGAGTGATAGAACAGCACGCCATCGCCGATACGCATCGCATCGCGCATGAAATTGCGCGCCTGGTAGTTGCGCACGCCGGTCCACGGCAAGCCATCGCTGGCAGCGAGCGCATCATCGATGCTCGCTTCATCGGGCTCGGATTTCATCAACCAGTAAGGCATCGGCTTCGATTCTTGTTGTTCGACGGACGTGCATGCGGCGATCAGACTGCGGTCACACCTTGAGCACACCTTGAGCACACCCTGAGCGCACCTTGATCACATCACGATCACGCTCTGCACAAGCGGCGTTCAGCTGTCATTCGCATGCGGTAGCGCGCACGCATGAAAAAAGCGGTTGCACCGATGATGCAACCGCCCGAATAAAGACCCGCCTGTGCCGCTGTGCCGGCATCCCGAACCTGGCGGTTCAAGGTGGCCACAGTAGTTCAATATTGGGATCGTCGGACGAGCGACGTTCACGCCTACTAAACGAATCCCGCAGCCTATGCTCAAAAATGGTTCAAGGAATATATGGCAAACGCGAACACGGCAGGAGAGCTCAGTCTACCGCAAACAGCATGGCTGTCAACGGGTTTCACTGGCTTTGCTGCGTGTCGTTGAACGCGACGCGCAGCAGACAAGCCGGCGTCGCAACGGATGATCAGAACAGGCGTTCCTGCGGCGCGAGCGCACCGTCGAGCAGCGTGTGCATCGCGTTAATCTTGTCGCGCACGTCGGACATCGCCATGGCCGAAAACGGTCCGTCGGCAGAACGCGCGGCGAGGAAGTCCGCAGCGATACCGAGGGCAGCCATCACTGCAATGCGATCAGTACCCTTCACCTTGCCCGCATCGCGGATCGCGAGCATGCGCTCGTCAAGGTAAGCGACTGCTTGCTTCAGTGCGAGCTCTTCGCCTTCCTTGCACGCGAGCCGATAGGGCTGGCCCATGATGGTGACGTCGATGGTCGTCATGCGGCCTCCGCATCACCGACTTCGGTCGGCAATGCGCCGAGCAATGATTCGACACGGTCGTGCGCTTCTTTCATGCGCGCGGTCAGTCGCGAATTTTCATCGGCGAGCGTCGCCAGCTCGCCGCGCAGGGCGGCGTTCTCGCTGCGCAGCGCCTGCGACAGTTCGGCCAGCTGCGTGACCTTGTCGAGCAGGGAGGTGAAATCGGAAACCATGCGGCACTATAGTCGTGCGCAAGAATTTCCGTCAATACATTCAGGGACTTGTCATCGTTTCTTCATCAATCGTGACAAGTTTCGGGTGAAATCTGTTGTCAGCTTTCTATGGCTTTGCGCTCAGGCAGGTCGCCAGCTTTCCCATGTGACAGCGACGCACCGGACGTGCTGTCGAGCTGCTGCAACTGCCCGTCGCTGGTGATCAGCGCCGTCATGACGGGCAGCCCGGGGAGCAACTGCTCGCACGCAGCGCGGTACTGTGCCAGCTGCTGCGCGTAGTCGGCCCTCTGCGATGCGTACAGGTTGCGCTTGTAATCGAGTATCCACAAGCAGCCATCGACGATCACCACACGGTCCATGATCTTCAATGCACCGTCATGTACGACTTCCATCTCATTGCGCGCAAAACTGTAACGTGCGGGATCGAAAAACGGTTCCAGCGAAGGCTGCGACAGAATACATTGCGCCTGTGCACAGATGGTCAGTGCTTCGTCGAAACTGCAGCGCAGCCAGCGCGCCACCGTCGCTGCGGCCGGCACCGTGACCGGCCATTGCGCACTCTGCGTCAGACGCTCCATCAGCGCATGCAGCAACGTGCCCTCGCGCGTGGCAGCGTTGTCATCGCTGCTGCTGTCGGGCTCGCCCTCGCCACGCTTCACCGCCGGCAGCGAGGGCGGATCGAAGTGAGTAAGCAACAGTTGCCCGTCGGCGTCGGGCGACGCATGCACCCGGACGTCGGGCGTGTATTCATCCACGCACTGCAGCCGCGCATACCAGCTGTCTGCCACCAGCCCGCTGCTGTCGGCCTTGCCCACATGCACACCGCTGATGATCAGCAAGTGCTTCGCGCGAGTCGCAGCGACATACAACAGGTTCAGGTTTTCCTGCTCGCGGAATGCATCTTCCTTGTCGAACAAGGCCTTGCGCGCATGTCCGCGCTCGGCCTTGCGACCAAACACCGAGAAATGCGTCGGCGCTGCCTGATCTTCAGGCCAGTCGCACAGTACGCCGGCACTGTCGCGCGCACCACCACTGGGATTGCAATCCATGATCGCGACCACCTGCGCCTCCAGTCCCTTCGCACCATGAATGGTCATGATGCGTACCGCATCGACCGAGGCATCGACATCCGCTTCATCCGGTGCTTCCTGCTCCTTGCCGCGGCGGAGCCGGTGCACCTGATCGAGGAAGCGCGCAATGCTCGGGTAACGCCCCGCGTCAAGCTGCAGCGACAGCGCGACAAAGGCTTCCAGATTGCCGAGCACCCGCGCGCGCATCTCGCCCGGCGTCGAGATCGCATACGCCTGCAACAGCCCGCCGTCGTGCAGCACGAGGTCGAGCAAGTCATGCACCGGCAGGTGCTGCGCCGCCTGCTGCCATACCTGCAGCTTGCCGGAGATCGCGATCAGTGCATCCGACGCCTGCCCGTGCGCGATACGGCGTTGCAGCCGCTGCCACCAGCTGCCATCCTTGTCGGCCGCCAGCGCGATCAGGTCGGCATCGGAAGCTTGCGCGATCGGCGACTTCAGCACTTGTGCCAGCGCCAGATCATCGGCCGGCATTGTCATCCAGCGCAGCAGTGCGATCAGGTCACCGACTTCCAGCGCATCCAGCAAGCCGCCTGCGCGGCTGGACGTGAACGGAATATGCTCCGTGCGCAGCCCTGCTTCGTACGCGCGCAAATGGGTACGGCTGCGCACTAGGATCATCATGTCAGACCATTTCAGCGGCGGCTCGGACGGATGCAGTTGCTGCCAGCGCTCGCGCGCAGCCCACAGGGCTGCCCCCACCTGCCGTCCTTCACGCTCGCGGCGCGAGTCTTCATCGTCGGGCGGGTCTTCGGTCAGCGGGTCGCGCAACTTCAATCCGACGTTGTGGCTCTCGCGTTCTTCATTGCCCCCGGCATCCTGAACACTGTCCCCGCCTTGCTCCCCTTGCTCCCCTTGCTCACTTTGCGCGCCGCGCTCACCCAGATCTGCGCGCGCGCCTTGTCCATCCCATCCATGCTGTTCGCTCGCCCCGTCTGCCGCCGCATCCGCACCGGCATCACGCTGCGGCCGGACCAGCGGCAGCCGCCAGACCGTACTGTGCGCATCATCCGACAGCGTGTCCTGCGGCAGATACAGCGGATTGATGCCAACCATGACCTGGTTCAGCACATCGACGATTGCGCGTCCGTTGCGTCGCGTCTGCCGCGTGCCGAGGTCGGCCGCGCCCATTGCACACAGCATCCGGCGCGCGGCGCGAAACACGCGGGGCTCGGCACGACGGAAACGATAGATCGATTGCTTCGGGTCGCCAACGATGAAGACACTGGGTCGGTCGCCGTCATCGCCATAGGCGTCGAGCCACGCGCGCACCACATGCCATTGCAGCGGGTTGGTGTCCTGGAATTCATCGATCAGCACATGTCGGTAGCGCGCATCGATGCGCGCATGCAGATATGCTGCATGCTCAGGATGGGTCAGCAAATGCCACGCATGCAACTCAAGATCGGCGAAATCCATCTTGCGGCGATCTTCCTTGATCTGCTGGTAATGCCGAATGCAGGCTTCACCGATCAGGAACATCGCATCATTCAGCCGGCGCACCTGCAAGTCATGCGCGCGTTCACGATAGGTCAGCAATTCGGCGCCGAGTTCGAACCATGTATCGATGGCTGCCTGCGCTGCGTCAGCTCCAAGGTTTCTGATCAATTCCTTGTTGGTCTTGAGGATCTTCGGCGCGGATTCTTTCGTCAGGCATTCGGCACACAGCGCCTCGAAATCCTCGATGCTGCTGCCCTGCGAAACCCGCTGCTCGATCGCGCTGGCCTTGGTCTTGTTCGCTGCAGTACCTTGCGCGTACGCGCGCGTGAATGCCAGGAAGCGCTCGTGCAATGCACGGTCTTGCCAGAATGCGAGCCGCGCGTCGCGCTCACCATCTTCCGGCGACCGGAAACCTTGCCTCAATCGTTCGGCCGGGTCGCTCGCGCGCTTCATAATCTGCCATTCGGCGCGTTTTGCGACAAAGGCCTCGATCATTTCGCGGCCGCTCCAGTCTCCGGCGATGTCGTACACCGTCATCAACGCCTCACGCAAAGCGTCGTTGCCCGGACGATTGAGCGACTGCATGAACTTCAGCCAGGCCTGCTCGCGCAGCTCGGCCGTATTCTCTTCCAGACCATAACCATGCGGCACACCGGAGCGCAGCGGCGCGATCTGCAACAGCCGGATGAACCAGCTGTGAAAGGTATCGACCGACAGACCATGCGGGCTGGCCAATACGCGCGCATACAAATTGCGCGCCAGTGGCAGCGCCGCACGTGCATCCGCCGCCGACAGACCGCGCAGTGTGAGTTCCTTCAGCACTTTGTCCTGCTCGGGTTCCAGCGCCAGCTGCCGCAACAGCGCAATCAGGCGCTCGCGCATCTCCTGCGCCGCTTTGCGCGTAAAAGTAATCGCAAGCATCTCGCCCGGCTCGGCACCCGCCAGCAACAGGCGCAGCATGCGCGACACCAGCAGCCAGGTCTTGCCACTGCCGGCGCAGGCTTCGACCACCACCGAACGGCTCGGGTCGCATGCGGTGCGGATAAAGGCTTCGGCACCAATCGCGCGTCCGCCATCGACGAAAACGGCGACCCCGTCGGGGGGCGCACTGTCGTCGTGCGCGGACGTACCGGACAGCTGCGGAAGATCGCTCACCAGTAGCCTTTCCGGCACAGGCCGTTCATGTCGCACCAGGTGCAGCTGTCGCCACGGCCATTCGCGACCAGGCTGGCGCCGTCGGCAATCGCCGCGAGGTTGCGTTGCAGTTGGGTGCGCAGCAGGCTGCGCCAGTCATCGAGATCGTTGGCGGGCAGCAGCGCGGGCTGGTCATCATCGACCACGACATAGCCCGCCGCCACCGGCGCCGGTTCGAGCAGCAGGCTGTAAAAAGCCAGCTGGTGGTCGCTGTGTTCGCGCAGTCGCCGGTTCAGCGTGTCCCTGGCAGTCGTCTTGTAGTCGAGCACGCGCTGCTCGCGGCTGCCGTCCGGCCGGACCTGCACATCAATGCGGTCGAGCTTGCCGTACAGACGAATACTGTGCTCGATGCTGTGCTCGATGCCATGCGCACTGCGATGCTCACCATAGTGCAGCACCGCGCGCGCCTCCTGTTCGCCCTGCGCGTAGTGCCAGCCCGCGTCTTCCTGCGCATTGGCCCATGCGACATACGCGTCGCGGCGCGCGTTCCAGCGTGCCTGCCAGGACAGCGCCGCCGGGTTGCGCGCGACGGCGTCACCGAATACGGCGTCACTGATTGCCGCCATCAGCGCCGGCCGCGCATCGCGTGGCACCGGCGTATCGCGCAACTGGTCATGGTATTGCTTCAGGATGGCATGCAGCCAGTCACCGTAATCGCGCTTCTCGGGCAGTTCGCGCAAGGGATCGTCCGCACGCAGGCCGAGCATGCGTGATCCGAAGAACTGGTACGGGCAGGTGACCAGCGCGTGGTAGCCGCTGGCCGACAAGGTATCGGGCAACAAGGCCGGCGCCGATGGCTGTGGCTGCTGCGGCAGGGCCGCGGTCAGCGTCGTGCGTGCGCGCTGTGGCGCATGCAGCGGCAGTTCATCCAGGCCCGCACGGCCCAGCGTCAGTTGCAGCCGCTGTATCCACGGGCTGGGCGCGACCTTCTCGCCGTCCTGAATCTGCTGCCAGGACAGCACGACCTCGGGGCAGCCGACCAGCAACGCGGCAAATTCACGCAGCTGCTGGCGCTGCCGGTCTTCGCGCGTCTGCAGTCCAAGTTCACGCCGCACTACATTCGCGAAGAACAGCGCCTCGGCCGGGCGCGACGGCAGGTGCTCGCTGTCGGCACCGACCACGATGGTGGCATCGAATTCACGCAGCATGGTGCCATTCAGCGGCACCATCATCACGCGCCGGTCGTCGCGCGGCGCGACGAACACGGTCTGCTCCAGTTGCAGATCGAGCAGCGCGCGCCATTCGGCGAGCGAGAATTCATCATGGAGACGTTCGCAATCACTGGCGAGCTGGGTCAGCATGGCCAGCAATTGTTCGCCGGCCTTGTCGGCCGCCAGTGTCGCGCTGCAACCGAGCGCATCGAACACGGTCAGCGTTGCATCGACCCAGCCTGCCACGCGCTTGCGGCCGCGATAGGCTTGCGCTTCGCGCGCGATCGCATCGACCAGCGCCTTCAGGTCCGGCAGTGCGACGGCAGCGTCAGCCACCGAGGCCCAGTCACCGGCATGGCCGAGCCGTACCAGCGCGCGTTCGAGCGCATGACGGTTCGCGGGTTCTTCGAGCGCCGGATGCCGCACGAAGGGCGACTTCAGGAAATCGAGCAGCGGCGCGATCTCGCCACCGGCCGCGACCAGCGTCATCCATGCATGGATGACGGCCGCGGCGCGGGTGGTGGACAGCTTCCAGCCGGTTTCATCGGCGACCACGATGTCGGCGCGCTCGAGCAAGGCACGCAGGCGGCGCGCGACCACGCGGTCCTGAGGCACCAGCGCGATGCGTGACTTGCCGGCGGCGATCCAGTCAACGATGGTTTGCGCCGCCGCCTGCGCTTCGTCTTCCATGCTGCGCGCCGGGTACAGCCTGAGCCCGGGCAGCGGAATGATCGCAGCCTCGTCATCGAGTGCAGCGGCACCCGACCCCGCATCCAGTATCTCGGGCCAGCTGCGGGCAAGCAGCTGCGGCAGTGCGTCGGCCGACCAGTCCACGCGCACCCGCAGTACCTGCTGCTTCTGCGACCACGCATTGAGGAACGCGGCCTCGAGTGCATCCGGTTCCCATGGTGCGCACCACAGCAGCGGGAATTCGGCCGCAGCAGCGGCACGCTGCATCGCGTTGTAGCGCGCGAGGCCGGGATCATGCGCATCACGCTCGGCCTGCCACAAGGTCCACACCAGCCGCGACTCGCCGGACAGCACGGCGGCGGCGTTCGCCGACAGCTGGGCCAGCGCTGCATGCCAGCGGTCTTCGACCGCCTCCGGTTGCGCCAGCGCAGCCGGCAGCAGCGCGGCGGTCAGTTCGTCATTGATGGACAGCAGGGTCTGCGCCAGCGGCAGCAAGTCCGTATTGTGCGAGGTGGCCAGCAGGGACTTGATCAGCGCGTTCTGGCGCAGCTGTGCGTACAGGCCCATCAGGCGTTCGCTCGGCGTGGCCGGTGCGGCGCTGGCAGGCTCGGGCAGCTGCTGCTCCAGCCAGGAGTCCAGCGTGCGTATCTGCGGCGGGATGAAGCTGTTGCCTGCGGTCGGGGCCAGCTCGGCAGCCAGCGCCGAGCGCAGCGCAGCAATGTGCGTGAAGGTGGGCACCAGCACCAGCCAATCCGACAACGGCGGCGCAGCCTCGTTGCGTTCGCGATCGCTCGCAGCCAGCAGCACGCGCGCCAGCTGCGGCCAGAAGCCGGGGCCGGGAGCGATTGCGCGGGCAGAGAAAGACATGGGCGGCATTTTATGCGACCGCTCAAGCACCGCGTGATCCGGGTCCGCGCGTGGCACACTTTTCTTGAAAATGCGTTATGATTTGGCCGATTCCCGCCGCGCCACCTCCTGTTTCGATCCCATTTCCAGACGTTCCAGCGCGCTGACCCTCATGCGTGCACAGCAGGATCGCTGCAGGTCCGGCGCGATTCGCAGCCGCAGCCCCATGCAGACGCGGGCCGATTTACACCTCAAATGAGGATTACATGAGCGACAACATCAAACACATTTCCGACAGTTCTTTCGAGACCGACGTGCTGAAGTCCGACAAGCCGGTGCTGGTCGACTTCTGGGCCGAATGGTGCGGCCCCTGCAAGATGATCGCTCCCATCCTCGAGGAAGTCGCGAAGGAATACGACGGCAAGCTGCAGATCGCGAAGATGGACGTCGATGCGAACCAGGCCGTGCCGGCCAAGTTCGGCATCCGCGGCATCCCGACGCTGATCCTGTTCAAGAACGGCGTGCCGGCCGCACAGAAGGTGGGCGCACTGGCCAAGGGCCAGCTGACCTCCTTCATTGACAGCAATATCTGATGTGTCGGCGGCAGCGCGCCCGCGCTGCCGCTTTTCCCCTTTTCCAGCGTAGTTCCCTCCCCCACCTTTGTTTGCCCGCCACGGGCCCTGACCATGCATCTTTCTGAACTCAAG
>JACCDU010308822.1_pt1 | contig 13824 bp, 14 predicted proteins | sample 7446081 | NCBI WGS metagenome assembly JACCDU01 (sample SAMN15323447, study PRJNA562643) | freshwater metagenome | isolation source: river surface water | place: USA:Blue River Watershed | collected 2017-08-17 | reverse complement strand
TTATCGTCGGTATGGTGGAATCGGTAGACACACCAGACTTAGTTAATTGAGCCTCATTTGGGAAACCTTATGAGTGTAACTCCTCAAATTCGGGGAAACCTGTAAAATGGCAATCCCGAGCCAAGCATCGCAAGATGAAGGTGTAGAGACTAGACGGGGAGCACCTAAACCTAAAGGTATGGTGAAGAGATAGTCCAGACCACAAACCGTAAGGGCAAGGAAACTTGTAGTGGTAAGAAAATCTGTTGGGCATTGCCCGTGGGAGTTCAAGTCTCCCTACCGACATTAAAAATAAATATAAGATATTAGACAAATCCTAATGTCTTATAAGATCACTAAAGAATATTGTTGGTATAATAACGGAACTCAAATTGTTCTAATGTACTTCATCAACAATGTTCCTTTTACATTCGATGAATTACCTGATGGTCATCTATATGATCAAAACCTGCTAAAAGAAGCAGATAATAATAAGACATATGATCCTGAAGACTTATTTTTGTCTTCTTTTTACTTAATAGACGAAGAGGCACATCCATTACTTTTTGATATGGATTTAGAAAATCCAGAAGACCTACCAGAAGATATTGTGGAATTTGACGAAGAAGATTTGATAGAATAAATAAAACATAATAAGGTCTATTAATAAGAAAGATGCCCTTGAATAAATTGGATAATTTCATAAAGAATACTGAAGGTCGTATTCTTTATGTTTCCCCAAGTGACCTTGATTCTACAGATAGCATTAGTAATCAAGGTAATTCACTTGCACAACCCTTTAAGACATTACAGAGGGCATTATTAGAGGCAGCAAGATTCTCATATCAGTTAGGAAATAATAACGATATTGTAGAAAAAACTACAATTCTATTAATGCCTGGTGAGCATGTTGTTGATAACAGACCAGGTTATATTGTTTATAATGATAATGGAGCAGTAACAAAACCAGTATCAGGTAGTCCAATAACTCCAGCTTCAAATACACTTACACTTGATTTAAATTCTAACTTTGATTTAACACAATCAGATAATATTCTATATAAGTTTAATAGTGTTAATGGTGGTGTTGTTGTACCTAGAGGAACATCAGTTGTTGGTCTTGACCTAAGAAAGACTAAAATTCGTCCTAAGTATATTCCAAATCCAACCGATCCTAATGTTCCAAACTCAGCAATTTTCAGAATTACTGGTGCGTGTTATTTTTGGCAGTTTTCATTATTTGATGGAGATGAATCTGGATTGGTCTATACTGATCCAGAAGATTATAGTATTAATAATCAATCAAAACCAACATTCTCTCACCATAAATTAACAGTATTTGAATATGCAGATGGTAATAACAAAGTAGTTAAAAAAGGAACTACATATGATCTTACAGATCTTGATATGTATTATAGTAAATTATCAAATGCTTTCAATGAAGCATCTGGTAGAGAAATTAAAAATGTTGATAAGTATCCCACAAATCCAGATGGTTTTTCAAAGCGTCGTCCAGAATGGGAAATTGTTGGAGCATTTGCATCTGATCCTATTTCTATTGAAACTATTGAATCTGGTAGTGGTGGAACTGCAACCACAGAGATTACAGTCAAAACTAAGATTCCTCACGAATTAAATGAAGGAACACCAATTAAAATTCGTGGTGTTTCAGTAGGCGACTATAATGTTTCTACAAAAGTTTCATATGTTGATCCTACTGATCCTACAATATTTAAATATCTTCTGGCGTCAGTAAGAAATAATTTACCAACAAATCCAAGTGTATCTGGTGCAACAGTAACTGTAGAAACTGATACAGTATCTGGAGCATCTCCATATATTTTTAACTGTTCAATGAGATCAGTTTGGGGTATGAACGGAATGTACGCTGATGGATCCAAAGCATCAGGTTTCCGTTCAATGGTTGTTGCACAATTTACTGGAGTATCTCTACAAAAAGATGATCGTGCATTTGTAAAATATAATCCAGTAAATAGAGATTATTCTGATAATATTTCTATCAGTAGAGTTGCTGGTTCAAGTTTGGCCAATGGTGCATCATCGACAGATATTGGTAAAGTATATCATTTAGATTCTCAAGCAATTTATAGAAACGGATGGGAATCAAGTCATATTAAAGCAAGTAATGATGCATTTATTCAAATTGTATCGGTATTTGCGATTGGATATAATAAACATTTTGATTCTCAAACTGGTGCAGACTTGAGTATTACAAACTCAAACTCAAACTTTGGACAAATTTCTTTAAGTGCATCTGGATTTAAAAAAGAAGCATTTGCAAAAGATAATAAAGCATTTATAACTTCAATTATAGCACCAAGAGCAATTGTTTCTACCGAAAATAATGTTGATTGGATTGCATTTGATGTTGCCAATACTATTTCAGGAACTATAAATCCAAATAAAGATCGTCTTTATCTTTATGGATTTACTGCCAAAGATGATATTCCACCAACTTTGACTCAAGGATATCGCATTGGTGCAAAAGTAAGTGATAAAATTTATTTCACTGGAGATGGATTGGCAGAATATTCTGCAAATATTTTAATGTCCGATGGTGTCACAAGTTCTGTAAAGCAATATGTTGTAGATCCTGCTGGACCATCATCAAGTAAGTTTGAAATTGGAGCACACACATTAAGTACTGGTGAAAAAATTATTATTATAAGTGATGATGGAGATCTACCAGAAAATATTGTAGAAAATACAGTTTATTATGCAATTACAGATTCAGTAAACGCCACTAGAACTGATGGAGTAACAGTATTATCTACACAAATTCAATTAGCATCATCTTACACAAATGCAATTAGTGGTACTCCGATTACAGTATATAAAGGAACAAGTCTTAGAATTCTAAGTAGAGTATCTGATAAGATTGCTGGGGAACTTGGACATCCAGTTCAATATGATGATACAAACAATCAGTGGTATATCAATACAAATGCAAATAGTAATATTTGGAATGGTCTTAACAATAACCAAGTTACTCTAGGTTCAAGAACAGAACCGTCATATGTGAAGAGATATACTGATTCTAGAAGTTTAGATGAAAAACTTTATAAGATCAGGGTTGTCATTCCAAAAGAATATGCAAATAGTAAAAATCCAGAAAATGGATTTGTACTTCAAGAATCCAGCACTACAGGAATTAGATCAGATACTGATATTAATCTATCATCAATTATTCGTAGTGATTATGATTACAATAAGAATCAAAGACTTATTGCAAAATGTACTAGAAGTGGGAGTATTGTAACAATTATTTCTGAACTTCCACATAATCTTCAAGTTAATGATACTGTAATTATTAAAAATGTAACTGACAGTACAAATACTTCTGGTGCTGATGATCTTGGATACAACGGTACGTTTACTGTTGCATCAGTTGTTGATGATATGACATTTACATATACAACAACTAGAACCCCAGGAACCACATTTACTAATAATACCAGTCTTAGAACAACATTATCTCCTAGATTTGAAAGAAATGATTTACAATCCAATCTTTACATTTATAGAAATGAAGTTATTAAATCTTATATTGAAGGAGTTCAAGATGGTATCTATCATTTGTATGTTTTAAATGCTTCTAATGCAATCGATCAAGAATTTACGAATCTGAAATATAGTCAAAATGTTGTTAATTTGTATCCACAATTAGATAGAGACAATATTAATGATAATCCAACGTCGGCAAAATCATTTGCAACAAGATCTCCATTAGGTCAAGTTGTAACCAATGACCTTAAGAAAAGTATTACTAAAGAATCATTGGATTCATTACTTACATCTTTTGGCGTTGGTCTTGATGTATCTGGAGTTTCTGGTGTTTCAAATCAAGTAATTACATTTGCAAGAAATCATGGATTATCTGGAATTGTAACTTATAGTGGTATTACTACAGGTAGTGGTTACACCAATGGCACTTATTACAATGTTAGATTATTAAATGGATCCCAATCAGGTGGAACATGGAAAGGTGCCATGGCAAAAGTTGTTGTTTCTGGTTTAGGATCTGTTACTTCTGTAGATATTACTTCTTCTGGTTCTGGATATAGTGCCGGGGATTTATTCTTTGATTCTTCTACAATCGGTTCAGGTAGTGGTGCAAAAATAACCGTTGCAATTTCTGGAATTTCAACATCAATTGGAAATGTTGTTCAATTTACTGGATCTGGAATAACTACAGATACATATCATAGAATCTTATCTGTTCCTTCAGCGACTACAATTTCTATTGCTAAGACTGCAGGAGACACAAATGTTACTACATCTCAGTATGCATTTATAGTCGGTCCTTCTGTTAGAATTTCTTCAAATACTGTTGTTGATGTTGCTTCAGGAATTACTACCTTCACTTGTTCTTCTCCTCACGGATTGGTTGTAGGAAATAAATTTAGAGTCACTAACTCAGGTAATAATAATCTTGGAGATTTTATTGTTTATGCAAAAAGTAGTTTAACTGTTTTTACTGCCATTACAAATAAATCAATATCTGCAACAAATGGTTATATTTTAAAACATGGTCTTTCTGCAAATGATGCAATTTCAGATTCTAAATTAGAAAATCTTGGAACGAGATCAGTTTCTTTATATGATGATGAAATTCTAACAGTAGTTCAATTTACCAATAACAATCAAATTAGAGTTAGTAGTCCAGTTTCTGGAATTGGTACTAATATAAGATTCCCATTAGGATCTTATATTCAAATTGATGAAGAAATTATGAGAACTACCAGCAATTATGGTGTTGGTGGTTCTAATGATGCAATTAATGTTGAGCGTGGTATTTTTGGTACAATTGCAGTATCTCATGATGTCGGATCTTTAATTAAAAAAATTAAACCAATTCCAGTTGAATTCCGTAGACCATCAATTCTTCGTGCTTCTGGACATACATTTGAGTATCTTGGTTATGGTCCAGGAAACTATTCAACAGGTCTTCCTCAAATACAGGTAAAGACTTTAACTGAAAGAGAAGACTTCCTTGTCCAGTCACAAGAAAGATCTTGTGGTCTTGTTGTTTATACTGGAATGAATAATAATGGCGATGTGTTTAATGGAAACACTAAAACATCAGCATCAAGTGGAGAAGTTGTTTCCTATGATATTCCAAAACCAACAGTAACTGGCGAAGATCCTTCAAGATTGAGTGTAGTTTATGATGAAGTTACGATTAAAGAAAGATTAGTTGTTGAAGGTGGAAACTCACGTACAGTTCTTTCTCAATTTGATGGACCTGTTACCTTCAATAAAGAAGTTAAAATTAATGATCAGGTTACTTTAACAAAACCAACTGATTCAACTGCATCATTTACATTAAAAATAAATGATGTGCAAGATTCGACCAGTAAAACAACAGGGGCATTGATTTTAACTGGTGGTGCAGGAATTGCTAAAAATTTAAATGTTGGTGGAACTGTTACAGTTACTGATGATACTACGTTTAACAAAAATGTAACATTAATTGGTTCTAATAGTGCAGCAACAGAATACTTTAAGATTCAAAATGCTTCTGCTACTGATAAATTTACCGTAGATTCTTCTTCAGGAAATACCACTATCGTTGGTACACTTGGAGTTCAAGATGTTGTAACATTCTCTAAAAATACTGATTCTAATGCTCTTGGTACTGGTGCATTGGTTGTTTCTGCAGGTGGGGCATCAATCAACAATCAACTTAGAGTTGGTGGTGCAGTAAATCTAGGTTCTACTCTTATAGTTTCTAACACAACCACATTTAATAATAGTGTTACTTTAGTTGGTTCCAATAGTGCAGCAACAGAATACTTTAAGATTCAAAATGCTTCTGCTGCTGATAAATTTACCGTAGATTCTTCTTCAGGCAATACTGAGATTGTTGGAACTTTAACTGTTACTGGCACTACTGCATTAAATTCTACCGTAACTTCCAGTGCGGTTGTAAATATAACTAATGAAACAGCATCATCTTCAAAAACCACAGGTGCTTTAGTTGTAACTGGTGGTGTTGGTATTGGTGGAGATTTATTTGTTGGTGGGGATATTGCGGCATTTGATACTTCAGACAAAAGATTGAAAGATAATATCACTCCAATTTCAAATGCTTTAAATAAAATACTTTCAATCAGTGGTAATACATTCGATTGGAATAAAAAATCTGAAAAAGAAGGTTCAGATGTTGGTGTGATTGCACAGGAAATCTTAGAGGTTCTTCCAGAGGCAGTTACAACTAGAAATAATGGTTACTTAGCTGTTCGTTATGAAAAGATTGTTCCATTGTTGATTGAAGCGATTAAAGAACTTAAGGTAGAGGTTGATGAACTGAAGGCATCTAAATAATTTTTTAACTATTTGATATGGATTTTGAAGTTGTAAATATATTTCCCACAACAATTTATGTTGGGAGATGTGAAAATCATGAAGAATATAAAGAAAGTTTTTATAATGTGTATTCGAAATTTGATTATCCACAAATTAATCAAAAAACAAACACAATAAATACCGTAAGTGAAAATTGTGGGAATCCTCTTCTTCATTTAGAAGAAAGTTTGGACCCACTTTTTAATGAAATTGTAAAACATATTAAAAATTATGTTCATGATGTTTTATTAATTAAAGACATTTTTGATGTTGCAATCACAAAGAGTTGGTTGTCTCGTTCAAGGGAATCTCATCATGAGATTCCTTGGCACATTCATTCAACAAGTCACATTTCATTTGCATATTATCTTTCAGCACCGAAGGATTCTCATGCTCTTCAATTTTCAAACGAAAATCGACCAAATAGTTTATTTTCTGCTCTATTTGCGGAAGATAAAGACGGCGAAGAATTAAATATGATGAAGGATTATAATAATTTGAACGCTGAATTATTTTATTTGTTTCCAAATGAGGGAAATATTGTACTGTTTCCAAGCAAACTTCCTCATTCCACAAAAATGATGGGAGATCAATTTAAAGGAGAAAGATTAGCAATTATTGGTGATGCTACCTTAATTCTTAAAGAAGAATATTTATCATTTTCTCATGGTTATATTCATGAAAAATATTGGAAAAAATACTAAATAAAAATAAAAATGACAATAAAGGCATCGGGGTCTCAACTTAAATTTTCTGAAATTGCGGCAGAATTTGGGTATCCTACTGGAAATAACCTTGGTGCTTATCGTGTCAGTGAAACAATTGGAACATTAACTAATAGACCATTAGATACTAATATTCCACAATCAGGAACAATTAAATTCAGTAATTTTTACAGCAAAAAACTTAATATTGTTGTTAATTGTACTGGAATGAATGATTTCCAAACTAGAGTTAATGCTAGAAATGTATACAATTCACCATCAAGCATACCCGGAACATCAGTAAGAGTGATTGGTGGATTTAAAGGAAAACCTAGTAATACAAATGGAAGTAAAGTTTATATTAATACAAATTCTAGAATTGGTTCGCAGAAAGGGATAATAACTTATACTGCATTTAGAACTGGAAATTGGGATTCTGGAACTGAAGTTCTTTTAGAAATTGGTAGTTCTACAAGAATTTATGGATCTGGTGGAAATGGTGGAAATGGAGGTACAGGAAATCCAACCGCAGGAGATACTGGAACTAGCGCCCTTGGAATTGATTATCCAACAGCAATTACAAATAGAGGATATATTCAAGCAGGATTTGGTGGAGGTGGTGGAGGATCTTATCGGGCAAGAAATGTTACAATAAATGCTGGTAAAAAGAACTCATTTAATGAATATAATGTTTCCAGTGGAGGAGGAGGTGGTGGTGGTGCTGGGTATCCAGCAGGAAATGGTGGAAGTAGTGGAGGAAGTCAGGGAAGATATGGATCTTCTGGAAGTGCTGGCACTGCTGGTGGATTAGAATCTCAAGGAATTGGTGGTGCTGGAGGTACAGAAGCAGGTGCAGGTGGCAATGGTGGACAACCAGTAGCAACAAATGCAAGTGCTGGAGGATCTTCAAATGTTGGTGGTGGTGCAGCAGGAGAAACTGGTTACGCTATAATTTTTTATAATGATGGAACTGGGTCTTCAGTTACTAATTTGGGAAATGGAACAATTTATCCTGGTGGAAGATTCGCATATAATACCAGTCCAACTTAATTAAAATAAATACTACAAAAATTTAAATATCATGAATTTTATTTTTAAAATAGTAGAAAATCATCCAGAAACAAAACAACTGGTAGTTAAGTATTGCCGTCAAAATTCATTGGTATCAATAGATGATTATAGGGCATATTCTATAGACTATGAACATATAGATTTTAGTACATATGAAAGTTTTATTTTAACTGTTATGGAATGTGGTCGATCAATTATCATTAAGCAAATAGAAGAAGAAGTCGGTATTGAATCAAATTATAATGTCGAATTCACAAACTCTACAGAAATCGAAGACAATTTAAATAAAATTGTCCCAATTGATTATGAACAAGTGATTTATAATAATAATTATAGTATGAATAAAATTGATCTCTAATGAAAGATTCAAGAGACCCTAGATGCAAAAGATTTTTTAGAAAATGTGAAGATTTTTCATTATGTGTAAATATTGGTGAAAGTGGATATGTTTTAGCAGAAAATCCAAATGAAAGATTTACAATTTTTTATTATGGTGTAAAAGGTAAAGGTAAATTTGGAAAACCTTTTGAATCTGATTATTTAATGATAGAGAGTAATGTTATAACCGATGTTCAAGATTATGTAAATGGTGAAGTTTTATTTCAAGCATTAGAAGATTTTTTTCTAATTGGTTTCAATACCCTTGATAAAAATGTAAAGTGGGAAGCAGAACTTCTTACGAAAGAAAATAACATAATAACTGATAAACCAGGAAGATCTTTTCTTCTATGTTTAGATGGAGATGTTATGGTAAATGATAAAAAATTTAAAAGATATGACTATGCTGAGATTTTTTCTGGAATTGAATATACTTTAGATATAAAAGATAATAGTGCTCTTGGATTTTTCAGTAAAAAAATTTAAATCTTATGATTACAAGAACTGAGATAAATGAGTTATTTGTTTGGGCAAAAGATGCAAATGTTCCTCTTAGACCTGGACCTACTGCAGAAGGATACTCATCTACACCAATATCTTTTTGTTGGTTAAAAAAAGATAGAAAAAATGTAATTATAAGAAGAACAGTAATCAATAATGAGAAAATAGAAAATATCTTTGAAAATCCAGATATATTATTTTCAATGATTGTAATTTTTGATAAGAATACTGAACTTAAACCTCATCGTGATCCAAATTTATATCGAGAAAAATATAAAAGAATTCAAATTCCTCTAACAATACCAAGTAAAGAAAAATGTTATATGATTTGGAAAGGAGAAAAAATTTATTGGACTGAGGGTGAACCACAAGTTTTTGAAGTTATGGATGTTGTACATGAAGGATATAATTATTCCGAATATCCCATGGCATTTCTTTTTCTAGATGTCAAGAAGGACACGATTCTTTGTAACGATAAATAGTACTAAGAAAAGTCTAAAACACCCATAAGATGGCAAATATCAATAAGTCATTCAATTTTAGGAATGGAGTTCAGGTTGATAATGACAATTTTATTGTAAACCCAAATGGTCTTGTTGGTATTGGAACATCTATACCAACGCAATCTTTAGATGTTTATGGAATTGCAAAAATTACTGGATTAGTAACAACAACTAATCTGGCAGTCTCTGGATTCTCTACTTTTTATAGTAATGTAAACGTTGGTTCAGGAATTACATTTTATCCTTCTACCGGAATAGTAAGTGCAACAACATTTTATGGAAGTGCTGCTGGACTTACTGGATTTTATGCAGTTGCCAGAGATGGTTGGTATATTGATAGTGGAAACTCTGGAATATTTACTTCATTTAAAGTTGGTATAGGAACCACAAATCCACAATACTCTCTTCAAGTTGGTGAAAATCCTTCTACTGGGAATGGATTTTCTGTTGATAGATTAACTGGGAATGTAAATACCACAGGAATTGTCACAGCAGGATATTTCAGTGGTAATGGATCATTTTTAACAACGTTAAATGCTTCTAATATTTCATCAGGAACATTAAATAATGCAATACTTCCATCCAATATTAGTGTAGGTATTGTAACGGCAAATACATTCAGTGGTAGTTTAAGTGGAAATGTAACTGGAATTGCATCAACAGCACTTAGTTTAAGTGGAACTCCAAATATTACCGTAGGATTTGTTACCGCAACACAATTTATTGGTAATGTGACTGGAATTGCATCAACAGCACTTAGTTTAAGTGGAAGTCCAAATATTACAGTAACTAATATAAATGCAATTAATTCTGGTATTATAACTGCTATCAAACTTGTAAGTGGAATTTCATCAGTAGGAGTATCAACAGTATCTACAAGACTTTATGCCGAATCTATTGGAGTAGGAACCAATTCTCCAGCAAGTGATATTCACATCAGAAGAACTTCAACATCTACATTACAACTCACAAGTGATAGTGCAGAAGCAATAATTGCAATAGGTAGAAGCACAACACTTACTGGAAATAATGGTGTATTAAGATTTGGAAATACTTCTGCTCAATTTCCATATAGTAATTTACATTCATTAGATATTTTAAACTATGGTTTAGGAAATGTCAATTTTTACTTAGAAGCTTCTAATGTCAGTACTGCTGGAACAGGGTCTTTCTACTGGCACAGAAAACCAAACTTTGATAGGTTAATGTGCCTTACTTATGAGGGTAATCTTGGAATTGGTGAAACTTTACCAAAAAATACTATACATGTTTCTGGAACATCGACAGTTACTAGTGATTCATATATTGGGAATGATTTATATGTTAAAAATAATCTAACAGTTTACAATGACTTAACTGTTAATGGAACTTTTACATCACAAGGAGATATTTCTGCAAACATATTGGGCAATGTATCTGGTAATTTGACAGGAAATGTTTATTCTAGCGGATTATCGACATTTTCTCAAGTTAATATATCAACAAATCTTGGAATTGGAACAATTGCTTCAGAATATGCAATTGAAATAGGAAATGCCCCTAACAAATTATTGATTAGTAACTCTGCAATTGGAATTAATACAACCACAATTACTGGTGGTGTTGGTCTTGATGTTTTACAGTCAATTGCACTTTTCAAAGGAGTTGGAATTGGAACTACAACTCTAGTAAGTAGTTGTTATGTAGATTTTTCTAATGCTGGAGGAATGTCTGGTGATAATGCTGCTGGAAGATACATGCTTACGCCAAAACTAACTACCACACAAAGAAATGCATTAGTAAATCGTCAAGAAGGTGCATTCATTTATAATACTACAGTTCATAGATTGGAGTATTATAATGGATCTGGATGGTGTGGTATTGCTACTGTAGAAGGGGCTTGACACAATATTCTAATATTGCTAGACTACCTTTGTCATGGTTGAAGATAATAATCTAAAGCTTTATAAGACACTTTAAGAACTGTCCACTACACCCCCGTCATAGGGGGTTTTTTGATGCTATAATAACTCCATACACAATGAAACCCATGATTCTTCGACCACATCAAAAACGTGCTTACATGTCCATGGAGCAACACAGTAAGGGTCAAGTGTTGATGACCACTGGAGGTGGCAAGACTCTGACCATGATCTCTGATTCTATCAGAGAGTTTTCCAATAGCGTTCCTCAGACGATCGTGGTGGTTGCTCCAAGAATCATGCTGGCAGAACAGTTGTCTGCAGAATTCTTGGAGCACATTACCAATGCTTCTGTGATGCATGTACACTCTGGTGAGACACATCACTTTAGTACTACTAATCCAAGTAAAATCTTTACTTGGAATTATCATATCAAAGGTCATAAATTGATCTTTACGACTTATCATTCACTCATTCAGATTCAACGATCTGGTATTAGTGTAGATACTATCTATTTTGATGAAGCACATAACTCAGTTCAACGACATTTCTTTGAACCAACTAAACATTTTAGTGATCATGCAAATCGTTGTTACTTCTTTACTGCAACTCCGAAGCATTCATCTGTAACATCCAAACCTGGAATGAACGATTATCATGTATATGGTTCCGTGATTTGTAGTGTTTCTGCACCTGAATTGGTTGAAGGTGGATATATTCTTCCTCCTCAAGTTCAAGTTCATTCTATGAATGTTTACCGCGACAAAGAGTTTGCGGCAGAACGTGATTGTATGACTCTTCTTGATACAATCCTGAATGAAGATCATATGGAGAAAGTATTGGTTGCAGCACCAAATACCAAGGTTCTGATTCGGATGCTTGCAGAAACTGAATTTATGACAGAGGTTCAGTCTCATGGTTATGATGTCATGTGGATTACTGCTAAGTATGGTGCATTCATTAATAATCAAAAGGTCAATCGTGAAGTTTTCTTTGACACTCTGACGAAGTGGGGTAAGGATTCTGAGAAGAAGTTCATTCTTCTCCATTATTCCATTCTGAGTGAAGGTATCAATTGCCCTGGATTGACCTCCTGTGTGCTCATGAGGAACATGGATTACATTGCTATGGCACAGACTGTGGGTAGGGTAATTCGCCTTCATACAGACGATGCTAAGCGCCTCTCAGAAGGAACTCTGGTTCCTGGACAGTTGGCAAACTATCACAAGGCATATGGATTCGTCCATGTTCCCGTGTATAATAACACTGGTATTACAACCGCCAAGAAAATGCAGGCAGTCGTGGACACTATCTTTGTTCAAGGCGAACCTGCAATCTCCACCATCAAGAGGTAAATTATGAAGTGCAAAGTTCAACTCTATGTTGCTGGCAAAGTGTTTTATGAACTCGTTGAAGCCCGTGATTATCAGGATGCAAAGCGTACTGCTCTTGCTCGTAACCCAACGGCACAAGTCATTAGTGTCAATGTTGTGATGGGATGAATTTACCATTTGTTCCTAACTATGGACTGCTGAACAATACACCTTCTGATCCTGCTGGTTATGTAAGTAAGGATGGAATGTGGGCAGCAGTCCCTTTCGAAAATAAGTTTGTGATTATTCACAATGGACATCAGGTCCATACTGCAAATAATTACAAGACTGCCAGGTCTTACATTTCAAAGCACATCAAAGCAACTGCTAAAAAAGTATCTTCCACATCCACACTTGAAAATTTTCTAAAATGAAGAAAGCACTTCTTATTCCAGTTATTCTTTTGTTTAGCACACCTGTTTTTGCGGAAGATATGATGATTCGTGTTAATGTTAATCGCGTTTGTGCTAAAATTGTAGGAATTCCTTATGCATCTGATAATTTCTCAGATGCAGAATGGCAAAAATTTAAGAATTGTGTTCGCTTTATGAGGCAATTTGATGGTATTGAATAGTTTTTCTTGCACATCTAATGCTCCTTATGATAAGCACGACTATGAAATCGTGCTGAAAAATCATAAAAAGGTATTTTTTGACAACTGGGAGGACGCTCAGGGGTATTGGTGGCAAAACTGTCAGATTCCAGATTTTTTAGATGTTATAATTGTTAAAGATAAAAAAAAGGTTAAGACATTAGGATTCGGAAAATAAATAAATCAATAATCAGGGAGTCCTATGGGCACTCTATTTCTAACAACTGTATTGTCTTGCAATCAATTGCTTGGAATTACAAAAAGACTTGTATCTGGGACACTATTAACTTCTAGGCAAAAAACAGAAATCATAATTGAGTTACAAAAAGTATCTCCTTCCTGCCCCTTAATCATCAAAAATAATGACTCAAAAACGACTCCAAGCAATCGATCTAATGCTTGAAGATCTTCACACAACTCATCACGAAATTAGAACTGTTGCTAAAAAACTGG
>JACCDU010941030.1_pt1 | contig 13826 bp, 5 predicted proteins | sample 7446081 | NCBI WGS metagenome assembly JACCDU01 (sample SAMN15323447, study PRJNA562643) | freshwater metagenome | isolation source: river surface water | place: USA:Blue River Watershed | collected 2017-08-17 | reverse complement strand
TCACGCCCGCCAACGACGCGAGCGACGACGCACCGCAGCCGCTGTTCACGCACGTGGTGCAACAACTCGCCCCGCTGGACCTGGCCTATGTGCACGTGATCGAAGGCGCGACCGGCGGCCCGCGCGAGCACCAGCAAGGCCCCACACCGTTTGACTACGCGGCGCTGCGCAGCGCCTACCGCAGCGCCGGCGGGCAGGGCGCCTGGATGGTGAACAACGGCTACGACCTGGCGCTGGCCAACCGCGCCCTAGCCAAAGGCGCCGACCTCGTGGCCTTCGGCCGCCCCTTCATCGCCAACCCCGACCTGGGCGCGCGCCTCAAAAATGGCGGGCCGTTCAACCCGGTGGAGCGCGCCACGCTCTACGGCGGCGGCGATGCGGGTTATCTGGACTACCCGGCGCTGGGCTGAACACCCGCCTGACTCAGAACCGATAGCCCAGCGCCAAGCTGGCCTCGGCCGACTTCGGTTTGCCCGTGGACAGGTTGCCCGGCTCGCGCGAATAAGCCACTTGCGACAACTCGAAGCGGCCCACCCAGTGGCGAGACCACTGGGTGGCCAAGCCCAGGCCCACGCCATGTCCATGGTGCCGGGTGCGGCCCGAAGGTGCTCCCGTGTCCGAAAACTCACCCCGCGCCTGGTTCCAGGTCAGCTTGCCATAGGCCATCCAATCTGGGTGGAAAACAAATCCCGGCGCCAGAGACAGCGAGAGCCCCGTGTTGTAGCGTGCAGTGACGGTCTGCGTGCCGCCACTTTGGTAGGTGGTGGAGCCGAAATCGGTTTTTTGCAAATCGTGGCGGGCGCCGAGCGTCAACACCCACGACGTCCCCATCGACCAGCCATAACGGGCTTCCACAAACGCGGCTTCGTCGTGCGCTTTGCTGTCATGGCCGGCAAGAAAGCCTTGGTAATTGACGCGATTGGTCTGTGCCCCTACGCCGGCGCCAAGCTCCCAACCGGTGAAGGCGGTCGATTGGGCCTGCACAAGGCCCATCGCAGCCACGAGTCCCAATGCGGTGAAGGACTTGGAAATGGTTTTATTCATATTGACATGCTCCCTGGAATGAAGATTTTGAAGATTTGAATAGGCCAGAAATGGCCGCTGTTCGATATCGCCGAGTGTGGTGAAGGTTTTAAAGGTTATTCAAATGCCCTTTCATTTTGTTCGCTGCTGTTTCTGCTGCTTTCCTGAGTAGTGTTTTGTGCGGCCAGCAGGTTCACCTGGTTGCCGGCTTTGATGATTTGAGAGTGCATGCGAATGTGTCAACCCAGCAATTGAAGCGCTCAAGGGTAGAGGCAGCGGGCGTCGCATGAATCGACATATGTGTAACCCTTGTCACGCATACAAGTAGCCCACTTTTTAGTCAACCGACCATTCGCAAGAATGTCGTTGAGGTCGCTTGGCAATTTGGCTGCTTTCAATTCACCGTCAGGAAACACGGGATGCTCAGCCCCAATCACAGTCCTCGCAGCCCCACACACCCAAGAATCCTCCCGTCTGCTCTCCCTTGTCATCCCCTCTTTAATCCAGTGGGCTCCGTAGGGTTTGATGTTTTGAATCATCCTTGCTCTCTCTAACGCACATGGTCCATCAATACATTGCCCGTACAAGCAGCCAGTCAAACTGACCACGACCACTAAGAAAAAGCATGCTCTAGTAAGGCTATTCATCGACCTGCTCCCAACAAAATCCCAATGGCTTTCCAAATCTCTGGTGACATACCTTCGGCTGCAGCAAATGGCGCTGCAATGGGGATTGCGATTTCAGCCCAACGGTCATGGACAAACTTTTCCGTTGTACTCATACCCCTTTTGATGTTCCCCTGATCGTCATATAGCCCACTGACCTTGCCTCCAATGAAGTCATGCGTGCCTGCAAACGATTCGACGAGTTTGTCTTGCCAACTGCCCGCTGGGTATTCGATTCCAAACAACGTACCCTTAGCACCTTGAACACCACCTGTTAGGCCCGAAATCTCCTTGCCTTGCGGTGTATTGAGGAATTGAGCGAGTGACATACCGGCTGCTTTTTCATCGAACTGAACCCGGTTCAGGCTATCGAGCTTCAAATTTCCATCGTCATTTTTCAAGCACCGCTCGTTACTCGGTCCACACAACAAATCCAGGTCAACCCTGGTGCCCCCAACCTTGACACCATCACCCCTGACGCCATCGCTGGGGCCGCTGACGTTGCTGAGCACCTTGCCCGTGCTGTCCACCACCCCCGCAAACTTTTTGGTGTTCGAGTCCTCGATCATCAAGTCCCGCATCTTCTCAGCCGCTGTGGACAGGGCTTCCTTCGAGACAGTGGCTCCTGCCATTCCTGTGAGGGCACTCACCAGAATGTTCAAGGCGCGCTCCTGCATGTTCACATCCTTGATGGTTTGTTGGACTTGGGCTTTTTCTTCATCTGTTGCGGCGTTCTTGAGTCGCTCTTGCAAGGCCTTGCGCTGATCGCTGGCGTAGTTGGTGATGGCCTGGCCTGCTTGCTTGTTGAACTCCTGCGTGATCGTCACCTGCGCTTCGATCTCTTTTTTGACCTTTTCGGCGTCAAAGATGGGCTTGAGGCTGGTGCTGGCATCGCCTGTACGCGCTGCAGCATTGCCCGCCACACCGCTGATGCCTGCGGTGGTGGTGCTCTGGGCTGAGCCTTTGTCACTGCCAAGGCCCACGCCGCTCAGGCCCGCGCTCAAGCTTTGACCCGGCACGCCACCCGCGCCCAGGCCAATGCTGGCGCTCTTGGCTTCGTAGCTAGCACTGTTTTGCAAGTCCTGGGTTTGGGTGCCGCCCGCGCTGGTGAAGCTGTTCTTGCCTTGGTCGATGGCCGCTTGTGTGCTGGTGATCTGAGCGCTCTTCAGGTCAGTCTTACCTTGCACCTTGACCGCAAAGCCGCCGTCGCCTGCGCGGATGGCGCTTTGCTGGCCCACGCTCAGGTAGTCGCTGTTGATCTTGGTTTGGCCCAGGCTCAGGCTGCCCCCACCGCCTGCGCCAATCATCACCGAGCCGCCCACGCTTTGGCTTTTCTCGCGGTGCTGGCTTTGGTCTTGCAGGCTTTGAATGTTCAGGTCGCCGCCCACGTTGGTGCTGACCTGTTTGCCCGTGACAGTGGCACCCTTGAGTGTGGTGTCGGCCCCCGAGGCGATGGCCACTTGCTGGCCGCCTTCGATGTGGCTGTTGGCGAATGTGATGCTGTTGCCCGCACCTTGGCCTTTGGCCAGACTGGCGCTGGCGGTCACGCCAAAGCCATTTTGTGAACCGCCCACCTTGAAGGCCACGCCCAGGCTGGCGCTGCTGCTTTGGTTGCTGCTGCTTTCCTGAGTGGTGTTTTGTGCGGCCAGCAGGTTCACCTGGTTGTCGGCTTGCAGGCTCGTGCTGCCCACCGCTTTGACATCGCTGCCTTGCACCGTGAGGTTGGAGTTTTGTCCATCGCCTGTGGCCGCGATGTTGATGTTGCCGCCGGCCGTCACTTGGCTGCCCCGTGCCGTGTCGGCGCTGCTTTGCTGTTGGCTCTTGCTGCTGCTGGCGCCCACGCTCAGGCTGATGCCCACGCCGCCTGTGGCATCGCCCTGTGCCAGGGCGTCTTGCACTTGCGCGGCGCCTTGTTTGACCTGCATGGTCGCGTTGGCTGCGGCCAGTGCTTTCATGCGCTCGGAGCCGGTGTTGCTGGCCGCCTGCGCTTGCTGCTGCACGCCTTGCACAGCGCTGATGACCGGGCTGGTCACGGCCAGCGTGAGTCCGCTTTGCTTGAACTTTTGCTCGCTGCTTTGGCTGCCGGTTTCCCGCGCTTCGTTGATGGTCACGCTCTTGGCGGCGATGTCGATGTTGCCTTGGGGGGTGAGCACGTCCGAGCCCGTTTGCGTGTAGCTTTGCCCCGCGCTGATGCGCACGTTGCCGCCTGTAGAGCCCACGGTGGAGGTCTCCGCGGTGGTTTGTTGCTGGCCTTGGTCCAGGCTTTGCATGCGGCTGCCCACGCTGATGGCCAGGCCGCCGCCGCTCATGAGGCCTCTCTTGGTTTCTTGCCTGAAGCTGCTTTGGCTGAGGGTGTTTTGCGCGGCGGTGATGTCGACGTTGCCGCCTGCGGCCAGCTCAACGTTCTGGTCGGCCAGCACGCTGGAGCCTTGCACGCGGAGGTCTTTGCCGGCGGCAATGTTCACGGCGCTGCCCTCCAAGCTGGAGCCAATGGCGGTGGTGCTTTGCAGTTGATCGCGCGTGGTCACGGTCTTGCTGGACAGGAAGCCTTTGCTGGTGTGCTGATGCGCCTCGTCCAGGCTCTGGCTGGTTTGGCCGGCGGTGATGTTGACGCTGTTGCCCGCGCTCACATTCAGCACCTGGCCTGCGCTGACGGTGGCGGCTTTGGCGTTGATGTCTCGGCCGGCTCGCAGGCTCAGCAAGCCTGCAGCCTGCACTTGGCTGCCCACGTCCTGACTGGCAGACTGGCTCAGGCGGTTGTTGGCATCCCAGTTCAGGCTTTGGCTGTTGGCGGTGGTGACGGTGTTCAGATTCAGATTGTGGCCTGCGGCCAGCTGCGTGGGGCCGGAGCCGACATTGCTGATCTGCGCCGCCGTCAGGTTGAGGTCGCGACCGGCGCTGGCGATCAGCACCCCTGCGGGGCCAGAAACGTACAGCCCGGCCACACGGTCGATGCCCGTTTGACTGAAGCTGTTGACACCCACCTTGTTCGTGCTGCTTTGTGTGGTGGTTCTGAGGTGGATGTCTCGGCCCGCAGACAAGAGGGCCTCGCTTTGCGCTTGCAGCAGGCCACCGACGTTGTGGATGTCTTCTTGGGCTTGCAGCGCCAGGATGTTCGCGCTCATCTGGCCGCCCAGATTCTGGATGCTGCTGGCGTTGATCTGCACGAGCTTGCGCCCGGCAACAGTGCCGCTGTTGGTGGCTTCGCCAGACAGGTTGATGTTCACATCTTTGCCAGCGAGCAAGGCGCCTGAGCCGTCCAGATCGCCCGGCTGCATGCGCACATACACCTGGGGCATCAGCACGCTTTGCACGCTGCCGTCGGCCAGCGTCACCTCCTGGCTGACCAGCCAAACCATGTCGCTGGTGAGTTGCGCCGTTTGCTCGGCGGTGAGGGCAATGCCCGGGCGCAGGTTCCACTGCTTGGCATAGGTCAGACCCGCATCCATCAGGGCTTTGTATTCCTGCTCGTCGCTTCTGTAGTCGCCCAAAAAACGCTGGCCTGTGAGTGCCAGCACTTGGTCGCGCACGAGCTTTTGTTCATAGAAGCCATCGCCCAGGCGTTTCTGCGAGGTGGCCGGGTCCACTTGCAAGGCCCCGAGCATATAGTCGCTGCCCAACCAGGTCTTGTACTGGGTGAACTGCGGGTCGGTTTCGAGCAGGTATTTGGCCTGTGTGTCGGGATGGGTCTTATACAGGCTGGTGTTGGGGATCTGGGTGTTGGGTTGCGCGGTTCTGACCTGCGTCAGTGCCGAGCCGCTTTGTCCGCGGGTGCTTTGCGGTGCGGCGGTGGCGGTGGCGGCGTTGGCTTGTGTGCCCGCCACCGTGTTCAGATTGGCCAGTGTGGAGACCGCTGTGACGCCACTGGTTGCAATGGCACGTGCATTGACGGTGCTCAGCATGCTGGCGCTGGGGGCCGTGCCGGCGGAGGCATGGGCCGTGTTTTGCTCGTAGCGGTTGGCGCTCAGGGTGACGGTTTCCTGTGTGGGTGCAGGCGCGTAATCCGTGGCACTGCTGCCTGTGGTGTCGGTGCCCTTTTGAAACACGCGCCAGTAGCTGGTGGCAGTGCCAACATCGGTGGTGGTTTTGCTGCCTTGGGCCTGGAGGTTGTTCAGGCTCGTGGCTTGCACACTGAGCGTGCCTCCGGCCACGATTTGGCTCTTGTCGTTGAGCACATTGCCTGCCAACAGGGTGATCCCTCCGCCCGCCAGCAGCTTGGCGGGCGCACTTTGCGTCACCACGCTCTGGTTAACGGTGCGGGTGTAGTCGTACTTGGTCCACTGCTCGTAGTTGCCCTCGGGCGTGTGCAAGTAATCGGATTGGTCGTTGTAGATGTAGACATCCGCGTCTGTGGGTAGGTAACGCTGAGCAGCCCCTGAGCCTTGGTATTCAATCTGGCTGGCCTGGCTGATTTGTTGCACTTCGCTGGCGAAGTGCTCGTTGGTGTTGCGCAAAGTAACCGCCTGGATGCCCAGGTTTTGCGCGGCCTCGATGGTGGCGCTGTTGTTGTTGAGAATTTCCGCGGTTTCTCTGGCGCGCCAGCTGGCATCGAGTGCGCCGCCAATGTCCAGGTCGCCCCCGCTGTAGATCAGGGCAGCTTCCCGGTTGGTGAGGGTTTGCACGCCGATATCCACACGCTCTCGGCCCGCGAGGGTGGCCGCTGTCGTCGCGCCAGCTCGGTTTTCTTCCTGGTTGTTCAGGATGGCGGCCGCAATGGCCACGCGGTCGCCGTAGATGCGGCCGGTGCCCAGATTGTTGACGGTGGCGGCCCGAATGCGGGTGTCGGCACCGTCAATCAGGCCCCGGTTGGTCAGGGTGTCCGCGATGTTCAGCTGGGTGGTCATCACGCTGAGCAACTCGCCGGTGGCCTGATTGTCGAGGTTCTGCGCGCTCACGGTGAGGTTCTTGCCTGCCTGCACCGAGATGGGGTTGGTGACCTGGCCCGTGGCGCTCAAACTCAGGTTGCCTCCGGCTTGCAGAGTGCCGGCCAGCGTGTGGTCACCTTGCAGGCTGAGGCTCACATCGCCCTGGGAGGCGATGGTGCCCGCGCCACTGAGGCTGCCCGTGCGCACACTCACGCTTTGGTCAGCAACGATCTGGCCTGCGGCATTGCTGATGCGCAGACCTGGCGTGGTGAGTTGAGCGGTGGTCACGAGCAGGTTGCGCCCAGCGCTGAGTTCGCCCCGGTCATTGGTGAGCTGGCCGTCACTTTGGATGGTCAGGTCTTGCGCAGTCCGCACCGCGCCTTGGGTGTTGTCCAGATTGGACGCGTTGAGCTGGATTTTGTTGCCTTCCAGGCCCATGGCCTTGGGACTGCCATTGGTGTTGAACGCACGGGTGTTGGTGTTGAGCACGCTGTCCGCCTGTAACGTGAGGGTTTGGCCCACACGCACCAAGCCGCTGGTGTTGGTCAGACTGCCTGTGCCCAGGTTGATGCTGGCGTCTTGGACCGCCAGGATTTGGCTCGCGCTGTTGTCCACTCCTGTGGCGCGCAGATTCAGACTGACGCCGCTGTAGATCTGGCTGGCTTGGCCGTTGTAGGCAGCGTTGTTAAGGGCGCCGCTGCTGGTGATGTCCAGGACCGCCTGAGCACTGATCAGACCCGCGCGGTTGTCCTGTGCGCCACTGCGGATGTCCAGTGAGCCGCCTGCGATCAAGCCCAGGGGGGCGCTGCCGGTGCTGCTGCGACTGCCCAGGTTGGAGAGGTCTTGGCCGTGGGTGTCGATGGTTAGGGTGCGCGCTGCGGCAACGAGCGCTGCATCGTTGGTGAAGGTGCCTGTGGACAGGGTGGCATCGCGCCCCGCATAGACCTTACCTTGCTGGTTTAGCAGACTGTTGTGGGCGCCCTCCAAGATCATGCGCAGGTCGCGTGCGGACTGGATCAAGCCAGCGCTGTTGGTGACACTGTTTTGTGTGGTGCGCAGGGCCAGGTCACCTTGCACCGAGAGCAATTTGCCCGCGCTGTTGTCCCAACCCGTGGCGCTGGCGTTCAGGGTTTGCTGGGCGGCCACCAGCCCGCTGGCGTTGGTGGCCTGGCCGGTGCTCGTGAAGACGAGGGTGCCATTGCCCAGGATGTGGCCACGGGTGTTGGCGAGGCCGCCTGCGTAGAGGGCGAATGTGCCCGTGCCGGCATGACCGACCTGGCCATCGGTGTTGGTAAGGGCCCCGCCGGCATGCAGGGACGCATCGAGGGCGTTGGCCTGGATGCTGCCCCCGGTGTTATTCAGGACGCCCGTCACTTGGAGGCTGGCCGCTTGCACCCCTGTGCCCGTTTGCTGGATCAGACCTTGGGTGTTGTCCAGCTGCCCCACATGGATTTGCAGCTGTTTGCCGCTGATCAGGCCGCTGCTGTTGTCCAGCGTCTGCCCGGCCACGGTATTGGCCGTGAGGGTGAGTTGGCCGGGCGCGTTGACCTGGGCTGCCGTGGTCAGGATGTTGCCATTGATGGCCGTGAGGCCGACATCTCCGCCGGTGCTGCCCACGATGCTCACCAGGGTGCTGCCGTTGGTGGAGACACCTCTCAGATCCAGGCTTGCACCACTCACGTTCACCTGGCCTGTGGCCAGCAGCTGGCCCGCGCTTTGCGTGATGCCGGTGGTGCTCAAGGTCAGCGCGCCTGTGCCCTTGAGAGCACCATCGCCAGCCATGCCTGCGGCCAGAACGTGGGTGCTGGTGCCCGCCACACTGGCGGCGGTGACGGTGAGGTTTTTGGCGGCGGCGATGGTGCCGCTGTTGGCGAGATCGCGGTTGATGTTAAGGATTTGATGGCCAGCGGCATACAGGGTGCCGCCATTGCTCAGGCTGCTCAGCGTGCCCGTCAAGTCATGGGCGGCGTAGGCGCTCCCGCTGTTGCGCCAATCGCCGCCGGCAATGTTCAGGCTGCCATTGCTGACGATGCGCGCACCATCGGTGAGCGCCGTCTGTGTGCTGCTGGAAGTGTTGTTGCGCAACAGGCCTTGGCTGCTCAAGCTGAAGGTGCCCGTGCCTGCATGCAGCAACTGGCCGGCGGTGTTGTCCACGCTGAGTGCACTGATGTCGAAGTTGTTGGCTGCGCTTTGGATGATGCCGGCGCTGTTGTTCAGAATGCCTTGCAGGGCAATGGCCTGATCAGCCGAGCCGCTTTGCACCAGCTGGCCAGCCACGTTGCTCAAGCTGTTGGCGGTGATGCTCAGGGTGCCGGCCTGGACTTTGGCGCCATCTGTGGTGAAGGCCTGCGGTGTTTGTAGCTCCAGTCGATCCTTGACCAGCAACTGGCTGCCACTGGCCTTGAGTGCGCCCGTGCGAGCCTGCAATTGCGCGGTGGCGGCTTGCAAGGCCGATTGAGAAATATCCAGACTGGCCCCCTGCATGCTCAGCTTGCCCGTGGCCACGGCCTTGCCCTCGCTTTGCACTTGCCCATCGGTTTGCACGCTCAGGTTTTGCTGCCCGACAAGCTGGCCATCGGCTTGCAGACCTGCGGCCCACACGGTGGTGTTGGTGGCGGCGATCTGCACTGCGGGGCCCGAGCTTGTGCCCGTGGCCTGGATGTTCACATCGCCCTGCGCTGCGACGGTGCCACTGTGGGTTTGGTGGTCTTGCGAAGCGAGCCGGACATTCTTGTCGCTGTAAACCGTGCCGCTCTGATTCACGGCGCCACGGGTCTGGATCGTAACGTTACCCCCGCTGGCTTGCAGGGTGCCGCTGTTGCTGAGCCAGCCTTCCTGGCTCAGTGTCAAAGGGCCGCTGGCGGCTTGGACCACCCCCGCATTGCGCACGCCCAGCCCCGCCTCAGTGCCGATCAGTGTGATCTTGCCGGCATACATGCCGCCCAGCTGCGAGACGTCAAGGGCATAGGCGGGCTGGGTGCCGGCGCCATTCAGCGCTGTGGTTTGGGGCGTGGTGTTGGCACCGACGCTGGCGGCCTGGATGTCGTTGGCACCGGTGAGCACCTGCAGTTGTTTGGCCCAGATGCCGGCATTGACCTGCGTGGCGCGGCTGAGGATGGCGGTGAAGTCGGCGCTGCCCGTGTCCAGACCCTTGCCGTCGATGTTCACACTGCCTTGCTGCACCCGGTAGCTGTCGAGGACGCCTGCACTGTTGATGCCCACGGTGCCGGTGGTGAGGGTCACACCGCTGGCATTGATGAAGCCGCCGCCGTTCACGGCTATGCCAGCGGGGTTGGCGATGACGACTTCGGCCCTTTGGCCGGCGACTTCCACATAGCCCTGCAATTGGCTGGGGCTGCTGGCATTGACCTCGTTGAGGATGACGCGGGCGCTGCCCGTGGCCAACCAGGGGTTGCCTTGCACCCAGCCACCGAGCTGGGTCTGCGCATTGGTTCGGCTATTGTTGAGGATGGCCCCTTGGCTGCCCACATCAAACTGGCTGTAGGTGTTGCGGCTCACGCCCGCGGCACTCGGGGTTTGGATGTTGACCTGCACCACGCCATTGCTGGCACCGAGCACGATGGCTTGCTGGGCACGCGCTGCCATGGGGTCGGCCACGATGCGGGTGGCCACGGTCTGAGCCTGGCCGAGCATCGGCACCGCGCCGATGGCCGCGATCGCGACGGCCATTTCGCCCAGCAGTTTCCCGCCCTTGGCGAGCCCTGAACAGAGGCGTGGAACAGCAGTGCGGGCGCTGCTTCGCCCTGTGCGCTCTCCGCTGGCCGATTTGCCTTGCGCCGTGGTCGTCTCGGCCACAGCCATGAGGCAGCCTCGCGAGGCGTTGAACACGATGCGGTGGCTTTGCTTGTTCATGAATTCTTCTCCCTGATTTATTTATGGCTTTGAATCTGCGAGTGGTCGGGCTTTCCAGAAGTCTGCCTCTTGCGCTGGAGTGACGTCACCGCCTCTGAAATGCAGCACCCTCAACCCCGTGCGATCGCCGTGGTGATAGAGACTTCTGAAGCAAGCTCGATGGAGCAAGCTTTTGACAGCGGATGCCATGACATGCAGATGACCAAAGGGAACGACGGCATCCAAGATCCACGGTCTGTCGCCTTGCTGCCAATCACAGGGTTGCAGATTTCTGTCGAGCGTTTTCAGGTAACGTTGTTCAGCTTCGGCGGTCAAATTGGCCCAGGTGATCAGGCCTGCAGGTTGCTGCATAGCGTTGTTTTGAAGGGCAAGTACAAATTGCCCTGTTTGGAGCGCCGGCAAGAGCAAGCGCTGAAGTTCGTGCAGCGGGCAATCGCGGTGGACGTGCGAATGCATCCACAGCCAGACCATGGCACCAAAGAGTTCAGCCTCGCTCTTTTCTGTGAGTGCCAAGCTTGGGCAAATCAGGATCAAGGGGGCCGCATTCATGGTTACAGGCACTCTTACAAGCTCCACGACACACTGAACCCGGCGGTGCTGCTCGAGGTCTTGAAATGCTCTGGCTTGCTCAGCGGTTTGCCCACGAACACCTCGTACTGGACACGGCCCCATTGGCCGCGCAGGCCCAGCACACCGCCGGTCAGGTTTTGCCCCACCAGGTTGGCGGCGGAAGGGCCCGACACATGGCCTGTGTCGACGGCCACATAGCCTTGCAGCTGCTCGGTCAGCGGGGTGGCGACTTCATTGCGCAGCAACCACCCGCGTTCGGCGCTCAGGACCGACAGGCCATCAAAGCCTCGCACGGTGAAACGCCCGCCAATGGCCAGGCGGTCCTGGGGTGTCAGCGGTGTCTGGTTGTATTGCACGCGCCACTGGCCGGTGTATTGCAGGCGCTGGCCGACTACGGCGAAAGACTGTTGCAGCGTGGCATCGAGCAACCACAGCCGCATGCGCGAGGTGCCTTCGCCAAATGCCTCTTCCGGCGCGGGCAGACTGCCCCAGGCGCCCGTGCCTCGGCGGTAATTGACATTGGCGTCCAAGCTGCCGCCGGACCAGCTGCGGCGGTGGTTCAGTCCCCATTCCAGGCCGCTGACCACACGTCGTTGGACTTCGACCTCCGTGTCATCAATGTAGTTGTTGGAGGAGCGCTGAAAGCCTTTGAGGCTGGCGCTGGTTTTGCCTACGGCGTCTCGGTGCAGCACGCGCGCGAGCTTGAGCTCAACGTTGCGATTGGTGCCGCTGTACAAGTAGTCCTGATTGGCCCCCGCCACCGTTTGGTGGTAGCGGTTGTTGCTGTAGGTGGCACCAAGCAGCCAGTAACCGAAGGGCACCGAGTAATGCACGATGTGTCCGCGGGTGCCGCGCGCGCCGGCATCCGCGCCACCCAGATCGTGCAGCCAGGTCACGTAAAACAAATCGCTGAGCGTCCACCAGTTGTCGTAGCTGAAAGTAAGGCTACCCTGGTACTTGCCGGTGCTGCGGGTGCCGCTGTCATCGGCCGTGGCAGACAGCCTGAACGGCATGGGCTGCTGGTGTGCGATGACCAGATCGCTGGTACCGGGCTCTTGACCGGGACTGATCTGGATGTCGGCTTCGGCGCTGGGCACGCGCTTGAAGTTCTCGAGTGCCTGCTCGATGTCGCGCAGGTTAAGCACATCGCCTGTGTCCATGGGCACCGTATTCCATCGGCTAGCGCGCTGCCCGGTGCCGGGAGCCCAGCGGATTTCGCCCACCTGACCGGGCACGAGCGTGAGCACCAAGACCCCGCTTTGCAGGTTTTGCGGCCCCGCCAGCACGCGGCTCGTGACATAGCCGCGGTCGAGCAGGGCGTTTTGCAATCGGTCGATCACCGTTTGAACCCCGCGAGTGCCCAAGCAGCGGCCCGCCACCGGATCGGGCCGAGAAAGCTGCTCATGGCCGTCCGCCTGGGCCAGCAACCACTCGAAGTTTTCGAGGCGAGGCCCGAGCAATTGCACGCTGTGGACAGGAAAGCAAGGCGACTCTCCCTCCGGCAGCACCCCGGGCGCTGCCTCTTGCGGCGCAGGCAGGTGTTGGTCAATGGCCGGCTCTTGCCGCTGACGCGACTGGGTTTCACGCTCTTGCGCGCGCCGCTGCTGCTCGACCGCGGGATCTGCGACCGTTTGAGCCAGGGCTCCTGCGGCCACGCCCATCAGCAGACCCCAACCCAGGGTGGTGGTGAAAAGTGTTCGATTCATGCTCAAACCGGGAAAACGATAAAAGCACGAATTTTTACATACCTAAGGTTACATATTCATTATTTAACAAATATTAGAAAATTACTTTTCCGAGTTGGAAAGGGTCAGGTTCACCCGCAATCCCCGCCCCTCCTCGCCCGGCGCGAGCGTGAGCGTGGCGCCCAGAATGCGCGCGTATTCGCTCACGATCGCCAGGCCCAGGCCCGAGCCCTGGCGCAGGGCCTCGCCGGCCTGACCCTGCGCCCAGCGCGTGCGCAGGCGCTGGCCTTGTGCCTCGTCGATGCCCGGGCCGTTGTCGCTCACCGACAGGCACACGCCGCCGTGCGGCGCGCTCGTGATCTCGACGGTGACCCGTGCCGGCGCATCGCCTTCGGGGCGGCCATAGCGCAGGGCGTTGTCGATCAGGTTGTCCAGCAGGCCTTCGAGCAGGGCGCGCTGCGCGAGCACCGGCCGCGGCGCTTCCAGCCCGCGCGCGCCCAGGTCCACGCCCAGGCTGTCGGCGCGGTGCAGGTGGCGCAAGAGCGCATCGCGCACCAACGCCTCGAGCTGCAGCGGCTGCGGGCGCAACACTTCCTGCGCTTCCTGTGCGAGCGCCAGGGCCAAGAGCTGGTCGACCAGGTGGCTGGCGCGTTCCTGGCTGTGCACGATGGCCTGCAGTTGTTCGCGCCAGACTTGCGGCCGCTCGTGCGAGAGCCCGTAATCGGCCAGTGCGCGGATGCCGGCCAGCGGCGTGCGCAGTTCGTGCGCCACATTGCCGGTGAATTCCTTTTGCGTGCGCACCGTGCGGGCGATGCGCGCGAGCAGGTCGTTGACGGCCTCGGCCAGGCGCTGCACATCGCGCGTGCGGGTGGACACCGCCACCGGCGTGAGGTCGCGCGCATCGCGCTGTGCGACCGCACGTTCCAGGTCGCTCAGCGGCTGCACATCGTCCTGGATGGCGCGGCGCAGGCCCAGCGCGAGCAGGCCGAGCAAGAGGATCTGGGGCGCGAGCGAGAAAAACAGCAGGCGGTCGAACTGGCTGCTGCGGCTGCGCGTGGTCTGGCCAACCACCACCCAAAACGGCGCCGGTCGCTGGCGCGAGATCACCACCACGCGCAGGTTCTGGTTGTGGAACGCCGCTTCGG
>JACCDU010050410.1_pt1 | contig 13828 bp, 11 predicted proteins | sample 7446081 | NCBI WGS metagenome assembly JACCDU01 (sample SAMN15323447, study PRJNA562643) | freshwater metagenome | isolation source: river surface water | place: USA:Blue River Watershed | collected 2017-08-17 | reverse complement strand
TAGTCAATGTGTAGGTCCAGCCCGTGCCAGTGACGGTGGCCGTGCCCGCTTGGGCCACGCCGTCCACATACACCTTCACCTGCTCATTGGTGCCCAATGCTGCACCCAAGGTACCGCTCAGTGTGGGCGTGTCGTCGGTGACCGTCACATTCAACGCAGAAAGGGGTGCATTGGCGCTGGTGCTGTAGACCGGGTTGGCACCTGTACCCCCCAGTCGCGTGACGGTCGCATTGGCTGTCAACTGACTGTAGGTCTGACTGCTCATGCTTTGTGCTGAAGCAAAAATGTCAACGTTGGCGATGTAACCCAAGTCAGTTGATGACAGCGCCTTGATGTTGACCGAATCAACCGCATACAGGGCGCCCAAATCCACTTGCACCCAGTTGTCGTTCGTGGATGTGTTGGAGGCATAGCCCGCAGTTCGCACCAAGCTTCCGTCCGTCACACCGCTGATGGGATAGCCACCGATGATGGGGTAACCGGCCGTAGCAGTTTTACCCACCGCCACGTTGACACCATTCGCATACACCTCAATTTCGTTGAGGTACAAATTAACAGTCGTGCCGCCGTTTTGTTTGACCAAGATATAGCGCACCTGGTCCACCGCTTTAACAACGATACCGGTGTCCACCGTCAAGGCGGCGGGGCCGAGGCTGCTGACAATGGCCGTGCTGCTGAGCGCCGCGCTGGACAAACCGCTGGCCGTGTTCACCACCTTAGCACTGTAGGCATGGCTGCCCACGGTTTGGCCCGTGGTTTGGTAGTCCCAACTGGTGGCGCCTGTCATGTTGGCGTTGCCCAGGAAGGTGTTGCCATCAAACACTTGTACCACCTCGCCACTGCCCAGCGCGAGATTGATCGTGCCGCTGATCAGCAAGGCTGTGTCATCGGTACTGGTGCCTGTGGCGACGGGGCCTGAGGCGTTGCCCGTTGTGTAAGGCGTGCCCAAGCTGCTGGTGTCGACATCGTCAGTCACCACAATGGTCGTCACGAGTTTGCTGGGTGTGACGTTGATATTCAGGGAGTAGTCGACAACGCTGGTGTCCACACCACCGTTGGCGGTGCCACCGTTGTCTTGCAACTTGAAGCCAATGCTGGCGTACCCCGCGCCGCTGTCACCTGGAGCGGGCGTGAAAACGAGGTCACCAATGTCGGCTACGGCAATGATTTGGTTGGCCGTGACTGTCAACCCGTTGAGTGTGAGCGTGCCTGCAGTTGGTAGGGTCGTGATGATCACCGCACTTAATGTGTCGCTTTCACCTGCGGCATCGGCAAAGCCGAAATCGGCTGCACTGAAGGTTTTACTGCCACCGCCAGTGACAGTGATGGTGCTACTCGTTCCCGTAGGCGCATCGTTGACTGCGGTGACGGTGATCGCCACGGTGTCGCTGTCTGTCAGTGGTGTGCCTGTGCTGTCGGTAGAAAGCACTGTCAGAGTGTCCGAGCCGCTGTAGTTGGCGGCACCTTGGTAGCTCAAGGTGGCCAAGGCGGCATTGATTTGGGTTTGTGTGCCGCTCAAGGTCAATGTGCCGCTGCCATTGGTGCCCGCGCTGATGGTGGCACCGCCGGCGAGGCTGACGGTCAAGGCGCCGTGCAACACGCTCACTTGGGTGCTGGCGAGGTTGCCGTCTACGTCAGTCACGCTGATGCCGGTGATAGCCAACGCTGTGTCTTCATTCACTGTTTGTGCCGTGGGCACGGTGTTCACTGGTGCGTCATCCACTGCCGTCACTGTCAAGCTGACCGTGTAGGTGTTGCTGCCCCCGTTGCCGTCCGAGACGGTGTAAGTGAAGCTCTCATTGCCGTTGTAATTGGCTGCCGGTGTGTAACTGTAAGTACCGTTGGCGTTGACCACCACGGCTCCAGTTCCTGCGTAGGCACCCAGGGCGTAGGTGACGGTGTCGCCATCCAGGTCTGTGGCTGCTGGCAACGTGCCGTTGGTCACAGGCGCGTCTTCGAGCACGGTCAGACTGGCGGCGACGGCTGTGGGCGAGTTATTCGTTACCGTGTCTTCACCCGATGTCGCTGCTGCCGCTGCGATTACAGCGAAGCCCCCAAGTACGCCAGCCACTGGAAAAGCGCCTACAGGTGTAGAAACAGAAGTATTGACAACTGGATTCTGCGTTACTTCAAGCGTACCCACTTCATTTCCCGTTGTCGCCTGAGCTATCAACACATCATTCGGAAAATCCCAAGGGTTAGCGTTTGCAACTTTTTCGGGAAAAACTGCTTCAATAAAGTTTGCATCCTCCTCAGCACCAACATCATCAGAGTCAGAAAGTACAGACTCATCTGTCTTTTTATGAAGTTTTGATTTGTCGGAATTGCTGGTGGATGGCGTTTTGTTGATTGGCGATCTATCTAAAGTATTGTTTAATTTGATACCCAATTTCGTTTGTGTGGGCTGGACGGGCGCGCCTGAATTCGACGAAATTTCTGTGATTTCTGAAATACCACTTTGTGTTTTCTTGGCTTGGATTTTCACAATAAACTCCTAATAGGTTATCAAGATCTGTAAATTGAATATCGTCTCTTTTTTTAAAAAATTTATAAAAATAGGACCAATTACAGGAAGACAGTTCCCTTGTTATCGTTCGCCCATGGATTGGCTAAATGTTTTAGCAATGGGCTTGGTAAGGTAACTGAGCACAGTGCGCTCCATGGCTTTGATTTCGACACTGGCGGTCAAGCCAGGGCGGATGTTGATTTCATGGGCTTTATCGCCTTTGAACTCGGAGCCCGTGATGCGGATGCGCACGCGGTAATACATGAAGGGACCTTGGCGGGTTTCTTCGGTCAAAACATCAGGGCTGATGTAGCTGACCTTGCCATGCAGTGCGCCAAAGATGGAGGAGTCATAGGCATCAAGCTTGACACTGGCGTCTTGGTCTAAAGTCACAAAAGCGATATCTGCAGGCGGAATCTTGGCCTCTGCAATGAGGTTGTCACCTGTTGGCAGCAGCTCCATCACTGTTTCGCCTGCTCTGACAACACCCCCGATGGTGCTGATTTTGATGTTGTTGACGACAGCGTCAACAGGAGCGAGCAACTCGGTGTGCTCTAGCACTTGACTGCGGTCTCTAAGCTGCTCGGTTTGGGTACTGAGCTCTTCTTGTGCTTTGGTCATTTCTGCCTGAGCGTCTTGGAAATACTTGTTTCGCTTGTTGGCCAGCTGTGCGCGTATGTCGGCCACACTGCGCTGCAATCGCAGTATTTCAGCCCGGCTGACATCACCTGATTTTTCAAGTTTGCGATTGATGTTCAGCTCGTCTTCACCCAAAGCTAAAATGTCACCCAAGGCCTGTATGTCGTCTTTGAATGCAGTCTGTCGCTTGTTGTAAAGATCGGTTTGGTTACGGATGTAGTCGTTGTATTGCAGCAGCTTTTTGTCAAACACCAAGGGTTTGCCGTAGACCTCTGCTTGCAATCGTGTCAGGGTGATCTGTAAGGCAGCGACTTTGGCGCTGCTGTCGGACACGGCCGCTGCGGCACGCTCTTTTTGTAACGTCACCAACAGTTGCCCAGCTTTGACCACCTCGCCTTCTTTGACATGAAGTTGGGTGAGAATTCCACCGTCCGATGACTGGACGAGTTGCGTGCGTTCAGAAGCAATGATTTGCGCTTGCGCACGTGTGACTTGGTCAATTTTGCCGACGGAAGACCACAGCAGCAACAGCAGCAAACCGCCGACCATGATTCGGATGCTCCAGCGGGCAGGAGTCGGAGAGTGCAGGTCGTGCACGTTTTCATCGAATTGGGTTTTGTTCATGACGGTCAGGAAGTTGATTCAACAGCGTGGCCACCAGCGGGCACAGCGGGTGTCGTTGATGCAGCGTGTGCAGCTTGTTGTTGTGGATTGTTTTGCTGGAGCTGTTGCAACACCGTATCGCGTGGTCCATCCAAGACGATCTTGTTGCCTGCGATGACGATGATGCGTGTCACCAGCGGCAACACGCTGGGCTTGTGGGTCACGATGACCATGCCTTTTCCAGCCTGCGCTTCTTGCGCCAGAACTTGCAAGCAGCGTCGCTCTTGCTCGTCATCCATGGTGGCGGTAGGCTCATCCAGCAACATGATGTTGGGACTGCACAGGACCAAGCGGGTGAAGGCCACCAGTTGTTTTTGTCCCCCGCTCAAGCCTTTTCCACCCTCCATGATGGCGCGGTCCAGGCCCTTGGGGTGGCTGGCCACAAAACGGTCCATGCCAGTGCGACGCATGGCGTCGAGCAGTGCATCATCTCCTGGGTCGGGCAAACCGATGAGCAGGTTTTCGCGCAAAGTACCTTGAAACAAGCGGTGGTCTTGCTGTAAGTAGCCCACATATTGACTGACCACCTGACGATTGATATGCGCAAGGTCAAGGTTGTCGAGCAGCACCCGGCCTTCTTGCGGGTGATACAGGCCACTGAGCAACCGCAGCAAAGTGGACTTGCCTGCGCCAATCGGACCCAAAACCGCAATGCGCTCTTTGGGTTGAATTTCCAGCTTGGACACAACCAAGGCGGGGGGGTTGTCACCATATGCGAATTGGATGTCGTTCAGCGCATAGTGACCATGAATGAGCGAAGGCACAAGTGGGCGTTCGGTGCCATGATGGTCAGTTTTGAGGGTGTACAGCTTTTCCAAGCCTTCCAGTGCAGCTTGTGCATGGGCGTGCTGGACCAACAAACCTGGAATGGCCATGATAGGGGCCAAGATGCGTCCGCTCAAAATAGAACTGGCAATCAATGCACCCATTGTCATGTGCCCTTGCATGACCACCAAAGAGCCGACAACCACCAAACCGGCATAGCTAATTTGTTGCACTGTGGCCGAGAGGTAACCCACGCTTTCGGTGGCCGTGCGCATTTTCAAATCGCTTTCGATGGTCTTGCTGTTCACGCCAATCCAACGGGATAAGAATTTCCAGCCGCCTGAGCCCGATTTGATGGTTTCAATGCCCTCTACAGCCTCGACCAACAAGCCGGTTTTCATGTTGCTCAGCGCTGCGCCCTCTTTAGCGCGTTGCATGATTTTTGTGCGGATCGACAAACCGATGAACAAGGCGATGAAACCAAAAACAAAGGGCACTACAGCCACCCAAGGGCTGGCAACGAACATGATGACGACCAGGAAAACGAAGGCCAAAGGCAAATCGATCAAGGTGAACAAGGTGGAGGCGGTGTAAAAACCCCTGACCTGTTCGTAGCCTCTCATTTGTCCCGCCAAAGTGCCAACGGAGGATGGGACTTGGTCTATGCGAAGTTGCAGCAATCGGTTGAATATTTCGCGAGACAACCTGTTGTCAAAGCCCACGATGACGTAATCCATGATGTGCGATCGGGCGAACTTCATGGCCAACTCAATCAGAATACTCAGCAATACGCCACAGCTGAGGATGACCAAGGTGTATTCGCTGCGGGTTGGAATCACACGGTCATATACCTGCATGGAAAAAAGCGACGTGGCCAACGCCAGAAAGCCAATGAATGTAGAGGCCACGCAGGCTTCTATCAACTCGCTGCGATACAAACGCAATGCATCTTGCACATGCGAAAAGAAGGTGAGTCCTTCATCTTTTTTCCGAAAAAGGCCAAAACCTAACTCGACCGCAGGTCCCAACTTCAATAGAGCCACATTGTTTTTGAGCAACGCATCCTCAACGGTCTGGGTACCCTCAAGTGTTACCACCACCCACTGACCCAAGGGGTTTCGATCAACCAGGACTCCCCAGCCGAGGGATGGCGTGTTGCACAACATCGGCAAATGAACTCTGTCGGGATTTTTGAGCCATTTGGGCTTATCAAACCCCATGCGCTGGCAAATGAGGACCAATGCATCGATGGGCGAGACCACTTGATCGAGCACTGAGGCATTGGCATTGAGGCTGAGGGCATCGATGCTGCTGCCTTGCATTTGCGCAAGGCGCTGCATGGCCCACGCGAATTGTTGTTTAGTTTTTTGCGTGGGCGAAATTGTTGACATGACTGGTGATGCTTACTTAGAAAATTGACCCATGCGGATTTGAAGTCGGTACATGGCGCCGACCATCGAAGCTTGTGCATCAGCTAAGGCGTATTGGTTTTGCGCAAGTTCTCGGACTTGATTCAACAGGTCTTGCCACTGTTTACGACCCGCCTGAAATTGACGCTGATAAGATTCCAACACCAAGGTCGAACTGACCACAGTTTTTTCGAGTGCAACGATGCGCGTGCGTGCGTTGACAAATTCTTCGCGGTCGTTTTGAAGCGTTTGTTGCATCTCAAGAATGGCTGCTTCGACAGTTTGCTGTGCGCTATCCAATCTTGTGGCAATGGCTTTGGCCTCTGCATGGGTCGAAAATCCAGCGCCTGGTGTGTAACGCAAACCCAAAAACGCAGTGGTAGAGGTGTCGGAACTGGTGGGGATAGTGCCAATGGGTTTGTACACGCGCACAAAAACTTGTGGAAATGACTCTGCCACTTTGGCATCAAGTCGTTTCGTAATTTGAACCACTTCCGAACGTGCCTTGGCTGCAAGGGGGTGATCAGTGGCAAGGGTACGCAGTTCGACCTCTTTGAGCTGCTTCGTAAATAAAGCAGTCTCTGATAGAGAAGAAGGGTATTGCGTTTGCTGAATGCGAGGCAACAAACTTGATTCGCCAGAGAACTGCTCCAAGCGAGTCAATGCCATTTGCAGGCTGGTTTGTGCAGTGGTGTATTCCACTTCAGTTTGCAGCAAGCGCGCATCAGCCAGTTCAAGGTCAATGCTGGCAGAGGCTTCAGCTTCAACACGGCGGCGCATTTGAGCCTGGTAAAGCTTGAGTCGATCCAAGGTCATCTGAGCGACTTTGCGACGCTCATAAGCGGCGATCATGTTTTGCCATGATGACGTCATTTGCAAAAAAACGTCTTGTTGCAGCAAATAGACCTTGATCAAGCTGATATCTGCGCTTGCTTGAGATTCTGATATTTTGGCGGTGTTACGGCCAAAGTCCCATACGGGTTGATCAATCTGAATGCCTCGGTTGGGACTTGATCGCACGCTGCCACTGTTGGATTCAACGGTAGCCGTGATGGTCGGCCACCAAATGCGTTCGGTGGCAGAAACATCTTCAGCGGAGGCTTGGGCTTCAAGCCTTGCTGCGCGCAAAGTGGGATAGCTCCCTGCCGCCGAAGAAAACAGTTGATCCAAAGTCCAGGTCGAAATTTGAGTTTGGGTTTGGGCGATACATGCAGCACCAGTACACAAGGTCACGATGGCGCATGACAACCGAATTTTTTTGATCATCACTTATCAATCATCAAATAATCTTCATCAAATATTCGCCTTACTTGTTCAGCGTGCAAGTAAATGGCCGCATAAAACTTATCTGTCGGTATGGGTGCCTTGAAACGCGCATCGGCCTCGCCATGCACTGTGACGATGTAGCCTTCGTCTTCCATTTGTTGCAAGCGACTGCGCAAAGCTTTTTCTGTAAAACTGCCGTCGCCCATGAGCTCTTTCATCGCCTTCGAAAGATCTTTGCCATCACCTAAGGCACGTTGCGCAATTCGAAAGTAAAGCATCCGCCCAGTTAGAGACGTCATGAGTGGGAAGTTTTTCATCTCCCACTCGTGCAATTTAGCCAAGTTACCAATGATTTTTATAAAACGATTTAATTCGATCTCTTCGGCATTCATGCAATTTCTTTCGATTTTAAGCATTTCAAGTCATTTTTTTAAATTGACACATTGTTTTTCCAAATTACTTTCAAGTGAATGATATTATTATAAATAAATGACACATGCAAAAGAAATTAATACTTCTTTAGCGAAACAACTCCATCAAGAAACCCCTTAAGCCACTCCATATCAATGGGTTTTTTCAAAACGAGAACGTCTTTGTTTAAGCCACCTTCGATTTCAATTTCCTCAGGAGACAAACCTGTAATTGCAATAATGGTCAAATTAGAAAATAGTTTATGTTCGCGAATAGTTTTTATAAATTTAAAACCATTAATGTCTGCCATATGTAAATCTGTTAATAAAATTAAGGGTTGCAAGACTGGCAAATCCAGTAACGCATCCATGGCTGATGAGTAAACTACAATATCTAAAGGCAAAGCCCAGCGTTCAAAATATGCCTCATACATATTTCGAGTATTTTCATCGTCCTCTACAACCAAAATATGCAGCTTGCCGGCATGCGGTGGCAAAAAGAACTCCGCCTCGTTATCGTCCTTGTGTTTGAATTGTTGATAATCCACAATGGATTGCAAAGAGATTCTCCTATGTCCTCCCTCCGTTTTCCAGGCAAGCAGAATATTGGAATCAACCAATTGCTGAACAGTGCCTACGGACAAGTTGAGAATTTTGGCGGCATAACTCGTGCCACAAAAACCATTTTGTAATTTTTCAGTCATATGTTTTGCCACCTTCACTGTTTTTACCATTGTTTCAGCAAAGCATGGTGTTATCAGAACTTTTACGAGGATTAGCAAACCTTAATTCCGGTATCAGCGAACCGTTCGAGCCTTGTGTCGACATCAAAAATTGGATGCTATGCACCGACTGTTGCCCAAGGAAAGGCCGACTTGATAACAAATTTTTGGAATGCCACATCCTGTACATAGGACAGATAGTCACCGGAAATCAGGCTGCGTTTTCCTGACAGTCTCGACGGATCTCCGGAATAAGACTTAGCCTTGACCTCAATGACTTCGAGTACTTGACCGCGTTTGATCAGGACGCCAACAAGGACCAGAAACCCATCAAATAAGATGGCTGGCTCGAACAGGGTGACGGTGTCTTCTCTGAGCAGGACAAGCGAATGGGAGCGCTGTTTTGACGGGGTGTAGCTGATGCCCCCGTTCTATGGGTTTTCTGTGATTTTGGCCTGCTCGTTGTACCAGCGCTGGAATGACAAGACCATAAGCGTGGCCTGGGCCGCATCGGTGGCCAGCTGTTCGCAGCTCACGGGGATCTGAGCGCTGGCTGGATCAGGTACAGCGTGGGTGGCGGCTGCATCAACACCTGTGGCAGGCTGGGCATGGATGGACACGGAGCCGGGACTGCTGGGGCTGGTTGAGTCGCGCAGGCGGTCAGCGTCAGTGCGAAGGTCAGCAGGCACAGACTGCGCGTTAGGAGAAACAGCTGCTGAAGTGGAGGAAGCTTTTGGGGGTTGCCACAAGCGCTGAAGTTGGCTTTTGCGAGTGTCATGGTCAGTGGTGATGCGTTGATTGATCTGTTCTTGTCGGGTTTGAACCTGGACCAGCTGCAGGGATTGCTGCAAGACGGCGGTTTGTCGCTGCAATCGCTCTGCGTCCCAGGCTTGCTGAACGCCTTGCTGCCCCAGTCGGTGGCCAGCCCAAAACAGGCCCGCAGCCAGCAAGCTTGGGACGATCCATCGCAGGGGCAAGGCGCCAAACCAAGGTAACAGCCACGCACTCATGTGGCCTCCGGCGGCAGATCAAGCGCTTCGAGCTGGTATTTGTCGATCATGGCGATCAACTTGTCCGCATAACGCGGATCGGTGGCATAGCCCGCCTTGGCCACTGCTTGTGCAAATGTTTTGCCAATGGTGCAGGCAAAGCAGGCTGAGTAGCGTTTGTTGCGGCGCAGAAACTGCCCATGGTCAACCAAACAGGCCTGCCAATCGGGGTAGGCACGCCAGTCCGCCGGGATGACGACCCACTGCTGGTTCAGAAACTCTCGGGTGTTGAGCGTGATGCGCGGACCCGCCCAGCTGCGGTCAGCCTTGATGCCAAATAGGTTATTAGCCCGTTTTGCCAGGCCCGACCCACCCCAGCCAGACTCCAGAGCGGCTTGGGCCACGACAAAGCTGGCGGGAATGCCTGTCTTCAAGCGGCTGGCTTGTGCGACAGGACCAATGAGCGCGATGAAGTCTTGCGGTTTCACAGCATTTCCTTCACATCCTTGGCCACCTGATCGATGGAGGCGTCGCGACGCTGGCCAATGAAATTGAACACCCAACGCACCATGGCCCAACCTGGCAAGCCGCAGGCGAACATGAGCCCACCCAAGGCACACAGACCTACCGTAGAAAAGGCCCAATGGTGCAGTTGGAAATGCTCCACCGTGAAGGCCCCACCCCCAATGCTGGAGACCACGGTGCTGATGAGCCCCACGGCCCATTCGCGTTTGTCGCGCGGGGGCGTCATGAGCATCACCACCACGGCAGCCAGCGTGGCACCACTCGCCACCGCCGCAGCGGTGCCCCCAAAGGCCTTATAGGCAACAGCCGCTCCTGCAACGCCAGAGCTTGTCGGTTCGGGCATAAGAATCTCCAAAGAAAAAACCCGCTCTGACCGAAGCCTGGCGGGTGGATGTTGAAGTGGACGATGAGAAGAATGTGCGTGGACTCAGGCCACGACAGTTCGGTCGTAGGCCAAGATCGGAATCACGCGTTTGGCGCGCTGTTCAGGAACCCCATGGACTTGCCTGAAGATGTCTTTGCGGTCTTCACGAAAGTCGCCGTCGATGTAGTAAGGAATACAGCCGGTCAGGTACTCGATGGCGGCAGCCAGAAATGGCACGTTGTCCGAATAGGCTGCGTCACAACCCGCATCCCACAATTTTCCTTGCAAAAACATGCATGAGCCTTTGCACAGTTGGAGCACAGGGCAACTGGGGCAGTCTGCTCTGTGGCTCCAGTGCGTGGCGCTGCGCATCTTGACCGCCTGCAGGTTGGACAAATGGCCAATCTGGTGAGGTTGGCCATTGGGCGCAATAGCTGCTGCACTGACGTTCTGGCAGGTGATCACTTTGCCATGCAGGTCCACAGCAAGGTTGTTCGGTTTGTCCATGCCGCACTTTTGGCCCAACGAGGTTGCTGGTCGAGCTGAGCGTATGGACTGCACAAAATCCATGATGCGCTGCTGCGCCACTGACATGCGCGAGGCCAGGCCTTGACGCAGTTCTTTGTAGGCCAAAGACCTGAAACGCACATGGTCCTGCTGGGTTTGCAGCGTTGCAGCTAAACCTCCTTCATCATAGGGGTCAATGAAGGCGCCCTCCCCGATGTTCACATCCTGGCCAAACCGCTGCTGCAGCCAGACCTGAATCTGCGCCCGGCTTTGGTTGCTGGAATGAACCATGGCGTTGATGCTGATGAGACCCTTAGGATGCAAGCGGGCATACAGGTCCATGATGGCGGCATATTTACCAGGATCATCCAGAGGCTCGGGCCCTCTTGTGGACTGGCCTGGTCCGTCGTGTGACAAGCCCACAGAAAACCCCATCCGGTCGAGCCACTCATTCTTCTGAGCGTCGAGCAAGCTTCCATTGGTGATGACGCTGAACTGAGCATCCGGGTACAAACTACGCAGACGTTCAGCCAGTGGTTTGAGCGTCTTCCAGTACACCAAGGGTTCACCACCCCAGAACTCGATGCGCTCGGGTGACTCGATCAGCGCGTACGTCAGTTGACTGATGAAAGGCTCGATCTCATCCGGGTTGCTCGCATCCGCATGGGGGACAAAGCGCTGGTTGCAGTAGCTGCATTCGTAATTGCAGGACAACCCTAGACTGATCTTGAGGATGGTTACTTGGCTTTTGCGGCCGGGTTGGGTGACAGAGACCACCGTAGCATCCCGGAAACTGCCGGGCCGAACAGGCACTACGGGGCGGCCATCCTGCCAAGTCAGCGTGGACAACTGGTTGTCGTATTGCAGCAAGACTTTTTGGCCGTCTTGACGCAAGGCGTGAATGGTGAACATGGTCATCAAAACCTCATTTCTTTGTGCAGCTCGATGTAGCTGTGACTGGCTATCTGAAAATTCACCACCAGGCACATGCGCGTGCCCTGCCCTCTGTAGGGATTGCTTTCATGCCAGACGTAGGCCGGGTGAATGATGGTTTTGCCTGTGTAAGGGGCAATGGAGAGCACTTTTTCCCAATAGGGATAGTTCACGGCACCACGCGGGTCTTGCAGCAGCAAGGCATGCGTGCCGTGGCGGTATGACTTACCCAGCTCGGGGTCGTTGTGGTCAGGAATATCTAGGTAATGGATCAGGACGTGATCGACAGACTGGTGATAGTGCGGAAAGGTCCTGCCGCCTGTCGTTTGAACATTCCCAAAGCACCTTCCCACAAGCTTCAACTCATCCGCTTGCTCGATGTTCAAGGCTTGTCTCAGGTATTGCCGATAAGCATTACAGGCCAACATCTCGAAGGAAAGGATGGCGTTCTTCTCGGGATGCTGGTTGGCCTCTGCGAACAGGTTGTAATGGGTCGAAGCGTAAAACTGCTTGGACTGCATGAAGCTGAAAAAGTCTGGTGAAGACTCGGACAACTTGTCTCTATCTGCCTCTTTCCGCTGCAGTACTGCCGTCAACTGTTGGCGCATCGGCTGTGGCAGTGCCAGATCAAACTCGGCAATAGGTGTGACCCAGTGGTTGGTGATCTTCATGCAACCACCTCAAAGGGAACGTCCAGCAGCCCGGAATAGTTTCTGAAACCCAACTTGACCTTGAAGGCGTCACCTGCAGCCAATCCCAGGGCATGGACCTTGAATGAGGCTTTACCGTTGATGCTTCGCACTCGGCGCATGGGCAAATAACCCCCTGTTTCCTCTAGGTACAAAGTGGCGTCCCTGCCCTCTGCGCTGACCACCTGGACGGTGACCTCATGCTGCCCACCCGCTCCAATCTCTCCACCGCCCGAGATCAACTCAAGCCGAGGGAAGGCCTCGTCCATATCTGGCAGGTAGTTGTAATCCTGGGCCTCGAAGAAACCTTGCACACTGCTTCTGTAACCCAGGGACAGGTTGTATTTGAGCGTCATGCTGCACTGGATCAGCGGTGTGCTCGCAAAGGGTTGGTAGATAAATAGATTGCTGGGTGTCCCGAGGTTTCTGACCGAACGCATCGGGTGCATCTTGGTTGATGTTTCAAAAGCAATTGCGTTGTAAAACGGGCGCAGGTTGCCTTCATAGTCCACACCACACACCCAGACTGCGGCATCAGACTTTTCTCCGCTGCGGATAGACGGATCGTCCAGGTCAAGTAATGAATATGAAGCTGCCTTGAAATAGCGCCCTGCCAAGCCCTGTGAGAGCGATTCACCCAGGACCAACGGTTTTCCCAACTGCACGCATGGCAGGCGGTCGTGATAAACCCCTGTAGCCTTGGGTGGCAGTTGGCCAGGAACAAAATGCCCTTCAAAGCGCAGTGACCGGATGCTTTCGGATTGATCGTCACCCGGATGAGCATCGGCTTCAAAGATGTGCTTCTCAATTTCGGTGTATGCAGTCAGGCAGACAATCCGTTCGGTGACCACCAGGTCCAGGAAAACTGGATATGACATGCTGGATACAGCTTTACGGAACATGGGTACCTCCTAGCAATTGCACTGACAGTTGCAGTTGCAGTTTGTGTAATACCGGACCATCCGATGAGAAATCTGGCCGCCGTTGTCCATGAGTTCATGATTGATGAGGTAGTGCGGACCGCTGCCATAACAGTTGATGACATTTTCTTCGCCCAGCTGAAAAGCTGTGGGACTTCCCGAGGTCACCTTGGAGCTGATCGGACGCACACAATTGCCCACCGATCCAAAGAAGTAGTCGTGCAACCAGCCGTAATTGGCGGTCCACAAAGAGCCGCCGTTGTTCATGTACATGTCCCAGTTGCCGTCGGTTTTCAAAAACCCCATCAGGTTGCTGTTGACATGCAGGTAGCGGGTACTGCCCTGGTCTGTGTCGTAAAAGTCAATCGTGGGCGAAGTGCTCTGTACGGTCTGGCTGGGCAGGGTCAGGCGCCCACTCATGCTGTCGCCCGTGCGTGCTACCCGCCCCGACAAATCGATGTTGACCGTGGCGTTGCCGTTCGCGTCCGGGCCTCCGCCGTTGACCGAGCGGACAAAGGCCG
>JACCDU011091394.1_pt1 | contig 13830 bp, 13 predicted proteins | sample 7446081 | NCBI WGS metagenome assembly JACCDU01 (sample SAMN15323447, study PRJNA562643) | freshwater metagenome | isolation source: river surface water | place: USA:Blue River Watershed | collected 2017-08-17 | reverse complement strand
GGGGCAATTGGCCAAACGGCTGGCCCCCTTGGGGCAGGGTTTGGCCGCGATGGCGCAACAGTTGGGCCCGGTGTTCAAGGACACGGTGATCGTGGTGATGTCCGAATTTGGCCGCACGGTGCGCGAGAACGGCAACCGGGGGACCGACCATGGGCATGGCAACGTCATGTGGGTGCTGGGGGGGGCGGTGGCTGGGGCAAAAGTTCACGGTCCATGGCCTGGGCTGCAGGCCAAAGCCCTTTACGAGGGCAGAGACTTGGCCGTCACCACAGATTTTCGATCGGTGTTGTCAGAGGTGCTGACACACCATGTGTCTTTGCCGACTGTTGCGTTGGCACGGGTGTTCCCCAATCAGACCTTTAATTCGAAAGGGGCATTGGGCTTGATCCGGGCTTGATCCGGACCTGATGCAGGCAATCGCAGGGCAGATCGGGAAATCAGTTTACATTTGAACCATCGCATCAAGGGGCTGACCAACCCTTGACATGGGGGCTACACACATGAGTCGGGACATGCATCACTGTTCAAACACCACCCGCAAATGGCTGGGCGCCATGCTGTGTGCCTGTGTGGCCATGTCGGCGTTCGCACAGCCAATTCCAAGTCGGCTAGAGGGCGTTATCAAAAGCCAAAAATTGCGTGTTTGCATTTGGCCTGAGTATTACGGCATCACTTACCGGAACCCCAAAACCCAGTTGCTGGAAGGTGTTGATGCTGAAATGGCGCTCGAATTGGGCAAAGACTTGGGCGTCAGCGTTGAATTTGTAGATTCGTCTTTTGCGAACCTCGTTGCCGATGTGACAGGCAACAAGTGCGATGTCGCCATGTTCGCCGTCGGTGTCACGCCGCAACGGACTGAGAAATTGCGATTCACGCAACCTACCTTGGTGAGTGATATTTACGGCATCACCACGCGCACGAATCGGCACATCAAAACGTGGGCAGACATTGACCAGCCCGGGGTGGTGGTGGCGGTCATGAAAGGCACTTTGCATGAGCCCGTGATGCGCGAACGATTGAAGGCGGCCACACTTAAGATTGTGGACTCGCCCATGGCGCGTGAACAAGAGGTGACCTCGGGCCGTGCGGATGTCTTTATGACTGACTATCCGTACAGCCGAAGAATGCTGGAAACGACCGATTGGGCGCGTTTGGTGTCTCCCACCAACCCCTTTCATGCCACTCCCTATGCCTATGCCATGACCCCTGGTGACGAGAAATGGGCGCTTCGTTTGGAGCAATTTGTGCGCGATGTTAAAAAAGATGGCCGCTTGATGAAAACCGCTTTGCGCTACAAACTCAACCTCATCGTCGTACAACCCTAAATGATTCAATTCAGTCGAGGTTATTCTCGTTTCGTCTACCTCTATTTGGGGTTGTTTTTTCTGTCGGTTTTAGGGGGGGTCGGGTATTCGGCTCACCTGGATCGCAGTGTGCAGTTGTCGAATCAGTTGCAGCGTGCGCAAGCCAACGCCCTGGTTCTGGAAGACCAAATCACACAAACTTTCCAGTTGATTGAAAACATGGTTCTGACGCTGCCAGAGTTGTCAGACACAGCGTTGGCTAAGGCCAAACCTGAGGCGCTCAACCGATTGCTGACCCGCTTGCACTTCAGTCAACCCGCTTTGCGATCGCTGTCCATGGTGAATGCACAGGGCCGCATCATGGCAAGCACAAATTCATCGAATGTGGGTTTCCAACCCGACTTGGGCGAATTCGCGCCAACCGACACCGGCGCGGGTCAATTTTCGGGCTTGAGGGTGGGTACGATGATGGCGGGGCGGGATTACGCCAACGGCCTCAAGATCTTGCCAGACGCTCAGGGTGTGCAAGCCAGCCGTTCATTTTTACCCTTGGTTTTTCGCTTGGGCGAAGGGGCCGATGCGGTGTGGATCTTGGCCGCCATCAATCCAGATTATTTACTCAACCGCATGGAGCGCTATCGGCAAATTAACAGCGATTGGTTTGAGTTGGTGCGTTTTGATGGCCAATTGTTAATGAGTTCGCAAGAGGACCCTGTTTCGTCATCATTTTCTTTATTGAAGCTTCTTCCAGAGATTCAGCGCCAAGAAATTGGCACCCATTCTGACAAATGGTTAACGGCTTTCCGTGCGTCATCGCGCTATCCATTCATTGTCACTTTTCAAGTAGATTGTGATGCGGTCTTGCTGCAATGGGCCAGCCAGTTTGGGCGCTTGTTGGCTTGGACTGTGGCGGCACTGTGTGCGGTACTGGCGGTGACCGTGGTGTTGATGCGCCAAGTTCATTTGAGCGAAAAGACAGAGCAGGATCAGCAACTGGAGATTGCCAAATCGCGTGACAGAGCAGAGGCAGCAACGCTTGCAAAAAGCCAGTTTTTGGCCAACATGAGTCACGAAATCAGGACGCCTATGAACGGGGTCATTGGGATGAACCAGTTGGCATTGGAAGAGGCGTTGCCCCCTCAGGCTGAGCGGTATGTGCGCAGTGCGCATGCTGCTGCCGTTTCTTTGCTTCGAATTTTGAATGACATCCTTGATTTTTCAAAAATCGAAGCGGGCAAGATGGAGATCGAGTCGGTCCGATTTAATTTGTCGGAGTTGCTTCAGGATCTGGTGGCCATGCAGCAATTGATGGCGGAAGACCGATCGCTTGTTCTGGTGCTGGAGATGGCTCCAACAACACCTGTTTGGATTCAAGCAGATCCTTTGCGTATTTCGCAAATATTGAACAACTTGTTGAGCAATGCGATGAAGTTCACGTCCAGTGGGCGTGTGACGTTAAAGGTCTCTGAGTTTCCTAAAAACGTCCTGCACCTTGAGGTTCAAGACCAAGGCGTGGGGATGACGGACGAGCAGTTGGACAAGCTGTTTGAACCCTTTCACCAAGCGGACACCTCGACCACTCGAATTTTTGGTGGCACGGGTTTGGGCTTGGCGATTTGCAAGCAATTGTGCGATCGCATGGGCGGACGGATTGCTGTGGTCAGTCAGTTGGGCTTGGGCAGCACGTTTTCTGTTGATTTGCCTTTTGAAGTGGCTGAGGCACCGAGCACAGCTCATACATTCCCATCTGCCAACTTCAACGCCATCAGTGGTTATGACTTTACGGGAATTCGAGTTTTGATTGTCGAGGACCATGTCCGCAGCAGGCAGTTATTGCTGGCTTTCCTTAAAAAAGTGAACATTGACGCCGTGGTGGCCACACAGGGCAAAGAGGCTCTTGAACTGCTGGTTCAAGCCCAAGAACCTTTTGATTTGATTTTGATGGATATTCAAATGCCCGTTATGGACGGCATTGTTGCAACGCAGCACATTCGTGAAAACCCACGTTACAACGACTTGCCCATCATTGCGGTCACGGCCAATGCGATGCCCGATGAACGAGACCGATGTCTGGGTTTGGGTTTGGGTTTGGGTATGCAAGATTACTTGATCAAGCCTTTGGACCGCGCATTACTATACGAGTGTATTGCCAAGTGGACATCTACAAAGCAGTACTGAAGCCTTTAATGAACAGCGCTCTTGTGTGATTACAAGTGTGCTCAACTCTAGGTTCATTTACCCAAAGACACGTCTAAACTGAAGCGGTCATCTTCACCCGTTGATGCGATGGATTGCTTTGACTGCGGGTTGGCCCAAACCCGGAATATGTGTGTTTTGGGTCGCCGGATGAATTCGGTTGGAAGACAGGCATTCATAGTGGTGGAAAACGAATTTTCAAATGAAATTCGATCGGATTCGCTGTCAAACCATCTGTTGCAACTCATCCTTTTTTCACTGCGATTGGCTTCACAGTGAAAGCCTGGAAGTCCAGGAATGGAATGGGTATTTTGAAAATTTAAAAAGTTTGACCCTCCCGCAAAAATACTGTCGATGGCTTTGCACAGTGGTTCGTCACTGCGCATGATGGGCATATTGATACAGGCGGCAGCCGCTTTGACTCTCTCGGGTCCCGGCAAGTGACCACTTGCTGAACCTGAAGAATTCCGAATAGCTGTCATGGCATCGGCAAACTCAGACCATGAGGTCAGCAGTCCAGAGTTTTGCATTTTGGCGACGGCATAACAGTCTGCGTTGGTTTCTTGGGAGGGCGAGCCGAGACCTGTACCCATGGGCAAGGCCAAGTGAGCACATTCATGGTGTGCAACAAAAAATGCAGCTTGGCGTGAGAGCCCTTGCATGTACGTTTTGCTGAATGTGATGGCGTCTCGGCCATCTTTTCGAGTCGCTACGGCACCACCACCCACTTGGACCGCTGCTTCAGAAAAATAAAAGGAGACTCGCTGGCCCGTGCTGGATTCACATACAAATGTTTTGCCATGCATCTGAAGCGTGGTGATGCTGTCCTGAGCCCAAATGGCGCTTGTGGTTGCAAACCAGCTTACACAGAGAATGGTTTTTAGTTGGCCCCTTATGGCGTTTTTGATGGCGTTTAGAAACTGCTTCAAGTGAGACGTTTTCATGCTGTATCCCCTGAGGTTTGCTACCTATAACAAGATCATTCGCACCGCTCAAGTAACGTGTTGCAAGATGGTTCGAATCAACACTTCTCGGTCAAAAGGTTTGCGCAATACTTCGTTGATGCCTACATCTAAACAGGCCTTGATGGCATTTTCTGCTACGTTGGCTGTGAGTGCTACAACAGGAACGTCGCACATTGGTGATGGGCACTCTGTGCGGATGATGCGAGTGACTTCAATTCCTGAGTAATCGGGCATGATCAGGTCCATCAGCACCAAATCGTAACGATTGACCTTCATTTTTTCAATCGCTTCAGTACCGTTACGTGCTTCATCAATCTCGGCATTTGGCAAGTCCCGTTTGATGGTGGCCGAGGTGACAAGCCTGTTGGTAGCATGATCGTCAACCAACAACAAATATATTTGATCTGCATAGGTTTTTGTCACGGGCAACGGTTTGCTGGTCTGTGGTGACTGTGTCAACAGGATTGGCAAGCGCACCTCAAAGGTTGTTCCTACGCCTTCTTGGCTGTCCAAGGTGATGCTGCCCCCCAAATTGACAACCAGATTTTTGGTGATGGACAAACCCAAGCCGTTGCCGTGAAGTGAATTGTCATTGCCGATGTTGCTTTGAGTTTGCAGTTGCACAAAGGGTTCAAAAATACGATCAAAGGATTGGTGCGGTATGCCGATGCCCGTGTCGTGCACAAGCAAGGAGAGTATGCCGGCCTGTGGGGCACTGGGGTCGGCATCAAAACGAACATGCGTGGTGACCGAACCGTGGTTTGTAAACTTGAGGGCGTTTCCCAAAAGGTTTAGAAAGATTTGTGTAAGTCGATGTGGGTCTATGCGCACCCACTGAGGTAAGGCGCTATCGAGGTGTAATGTGTAATCAATCGCTTGCCCTGCAGCCTTCGGGGCTAATGTGTCGTGGGTTTCTTTGATCACTTGGTGGAGGTTAACGGTCTGAGGTGACAAGACCAATTTGCCTTGTTGAATTTGAGAAAAATCCAACAAGTCATTGATGACGGTGAGCAAGTGTGCAGCAGAATTTTGTGCGCCTTGTACGTAACTTGTCGCAATTGTCGGCAGCTTATCGGTCGTGCGTAGCAGTCCCAAATACCCCATCAAAGCATTAAGAGGCGTCCGCATCTCGTGGCTGACGGTGGCCAAAAATTTATCCTTGTGTTCGTTAGCTTTTTGTAGATCTTTGGACAGACTTTTGAGGTTGGTGTTGTGCAATTCGATACTTTTAATGTGGTGCGAGTTGACTGTGTCGTAAGTAAAAACAAGTATCGCTTGTGCAATACACAGAAGTCCAACCATCAATGCGCTGAGTGTTAATTCTCTATTTGTACTTCCTAAAGAGACTGGAATTACTCCATTAATCTGAAGGGTATACATGGCAACCACCGATATAAATGATATGCTTAACCAAACAATGCTCCACCCACGGGATATTGTGAATAATGGTAATAACGGAACTATTCCCAGCCAAACTATAAGCGGAGAAGAAATTCCGCCTGTGCAGTATGCATTATATAAAATGCCCCACATTAAAATAGTTTGATAAGTGTTTTGTGCCCATGTTATCGAAAGTCCAATTCGCCACAAAATAAGTAAAATAAAAATCAACAGTGAGCATATGGCAGACGACCATGCTGGTACAAATAATTCAAAATACCCTAAGATTGGTGCCAGTAAAGAAAGCCAAAATATCGAAGAAATGCAAAATGAGAAAAAATAGTAATTTTCGGTACTCCTTAGATTTTTTGGGAGTTTATTGATAATGAAAGCATACAAGCCTGTGTTGAAGTTGGTTTTCATTTTAATTTTCTCTTGGGTTATTGTTTTGTCATAATCATAGAAATTATTTGTGCACGCCCGAAAACGTCCCCAGTTGGGTCTTGTTGTTTATACGGTAAAACCCAACAGATTTTATTGCTATTCATCATGGATTCATAGACTGAGCAGCAAAAAATGATTTCCTGTATTTAGTTGTACTAACATATCGGTTGATATAGTCGTCGCCGAGCAGTTATCTGATTTTAATTTTTATATCCCAGTCATTTTCTTGCTTGACATCAAACTATTTGCGTATCTGTAAGCAGTTACTTTTTCTAATTTGTTTAATTTTTATTAATTTCAATGACTCGAAATATGGAGTTTTTCTGTTTGGCATAATGATATTATTGATTTGACTTATTTTAAAAATATTCCGAATAAATATTTATACTTGCATAAAAAATAATTAATTATATTTATAAGATCATCTGCTGGATGGATAGAATGAGTAAGCCCTAAGCCAAGGCTATAATCGCCAATGAAAATATGGTAGAGAAATGAGAGGAATACTTGTGAGGCTAGGTTGCGCCTATTATAATTTTTGAATTTATTCGGCATTTTTAATGGAAATATTCACTAACTTCGTTAAAAATATGTAATATTATGATGATGGGATTAATGTTGTTTGGAAGATTTAAGGACGGTGCGGAGTCATGATTTTTTTGAGCACTGCCGGTAAACAGGCATTTTTTATAAATTTACTCTACAACCGTCGTAAGTTACAAAAACTTGAATTTTTGTAGGAAGTTACTTCCTGTAATTTGTAGTGCCTTTCTAGAGGGTCGGCAGAGATTCATGTAAAAAAACCGCAGAAACAGACTTAAGTCCCTGTCTCCGTTGATTTTTTTTGACTCCCTCTTCGCTACTCGACCGGCCCCTTCATCCAGGCTTCTCACGGCCAAACCAGGTTCGGGCGGCGTCGCAGTAAGTCGCTCCAGCATGCTGGCCACCACCTGCTCTTGCGCCGTGACGGATGACATGGCCGTCGCAAGCGCAACTTCCAGTTTCTGCTTTGCGGTGAGCAACTCGTCGACCTTGGCGAGTAACTCCTTGTCCGAGGTGCTGAGCTGCTTGACGGCTGCTTCCTGCGCTACCATGCTCCGGCCCAGTTCCTCGGCGCGCCGCTGCGCAATCCCCAGTTCATCCTTGAGCGGCCGCAGGCCCCGCAACTCCTCTTGGGCTTGGTGCAGGTCGCCCTGGGCACGCGACAAATCACCCAGCAGGCGCGCGTTATCCTGCAGGGTGTGGACGGCTTCCTGCTGCTTGATGGCCAAGGTCTCGTTCACGGTGCGCAATTCTGCTTGCAGGTACTGAACCTGCTGCTCGTGCTTGCGCTGGTCCTGGTCGCGCTGCTCCTTTTTGGATTGGCGGAAATGCTCCAGCGCCTGGCGCGCATGCTGGTGCTTTTCTTCCAGGGATTGGCGATGGCGCTCCTCGGCCGCAAGACGCTCCTGCAGGTCGACCACCTGCTGGGCAAGCTGCGTGCACTCCAGGGTCTTGCTGCTCAGCGCGTCATTGGTCTTGCCGTGAGCCGTCTTCTCGTCGGCTAGCGCCCGCTGGGTCTGCTCCAGCTGTTGGCGCGTGGCCTGCGCCTCGGTTTTCAGGGCCGCGGCGGCTTGCTGCTGCTGCGCCAGCTGCTCGTCGTGCCTGGCCTGCGCCGCGGTGACTCGTTCCTCGGCTTCCGCGTTGACGCGGGCGGCCAGGCGGCCCACCAGGTCCTGGATCGCCTCGCTGACGGCCACGCGACTGCCGGTGGTCCCGCCTTCTTCCTCCTCGATCTCCTTCAGGTAGCGGTGGATCGTTGTTTTGGAGCCGCTGCCCAGCACTTCGCGCACCGCATCTATGGACGGATTGCGACCTGCGGCCAGCAATTTATCGCGTGCGCGCAGCACTTCAGACTTGTAGATTCCGGCTCTGGCCATGGCGCACCTTTTTATTTCGTACCGTAGTACGTACCATGATATTAAATACTACTTAAGGGGTCAATAACTTCAATATTTACATGAATCTAACATTGGGTAATGGTGGATTATCCAATGTGAGGCAGGTTTTGAGCAGATTCGCCCGTGGCGTCGGTATGCACGGATGAAATCGGCCCTCGCGCCATTGGCGGAAAAACAGTTCCGTGTTCCCCAGCCTGGGGATGGGTGGGTTGATGAATTATGTCTAAATGGGCATAACTGAGCCGATGTCGAAGCAAGCTCGAAAGCCCGTCAACTGGGTCAGTTCCGCCAAGCGCGATCTGGATGGAATGCCGGAGGATGTCAAAGATGGGCCTCTTCAATGCAGCGGCTAGCCGGTGGTGCGTTTCGGACGTCACGTATGTGTGGAACCGCACAGACCGGCTTCTTTTGCCAGTTTTACTATGCATCTCGTCTCAACCCTTTCGGCGAGGTGCAGTCATGCAAGCGCAAACTAATTTTGGCATTTGTGCCGTGCGTTATTCGAATGAATACATCGCTACCGTTCAAACGATTACCTATATGGACGATACGGAAGCTACGCTCGTAGAGTTGTCGCGGCAGGCCCTGATGGACGCCATCCTGGCAGGGACTAAGTTTGTGACATTACACAAACTGGCTGATGCAGATGGAGCCACTGGAATGCTGCCAGTCTCATTCCTGTTGAGGGAACGCCATACGTCAAACTTTTCGACGATCACTATGCGTTAGACGATCTGGGCGATCTTCCGGAATATTGACTGCGGCGGTTCGCATGCGAAATGAGGAACGACTCGGAGGGCCAATTTCCCAATTGAACTCGCTGAACGGCTGTGACTGGGCCGGTTGAACCGGCCCCCTGCACCCATCGTGTCCTGCGGACTGTCACAGATCCGCGCCATCACCTTGCGGCGCTGGGCGTGAATGAAGGCCAGCTATCCGATCGCAATAGGCTGATGCATCACTAGTGTGCGAGAGCCAGAAAGTTATCCACAAATTTGTGGGTAACCTCCGGCCCCATGATCGATTTGCTACCGCCCATACGGGCGTGGCTGGGCATCCCACTATCTAAGCAACAACTAGGTTGGCCATCCGAACGTCCGCTCAGAGAATGCCCAGCGCTCGGTCAAACGAAAGACGTCCGGCGCCCCGGCCAACCAGATAAAGCAGCAAGGCTGCCCACGAGAGGTGTGTTGGCCAAGCGTCCGGGTACACAAAGACCTGAATCACCAGCGTCATGCCCAACAGGGCGAGCGCCGAATAACGCGTGAAAAGGCCCAATACCAACAAGAGCGGGAACAGATGCTCGGCATAGGTTGCCAAATGCGCCGCAATCTCTGGCGGCCAAAGCGGCAGCTTGTACTCGGTGCGAAACAGTTCATAGGTGCTGTCGGTCAGTGTCAGAAAGCCCGTAACCTTGGTGCGCCCGGAATAGAAAAAAATTGCGGCAATGCCAAAACGCATGACCAGCGCCAGCTGGTCGTGAGTCACCATGCGCGAAAGCCAGGCGGCGATCGAGTTCAAGCGCGCGCGAAGACCACCGTCGCCGACGCCTGAGATGGTTTGGGGAACTTCGATGTGGGTGCTCATGGTGTTCTTTCGCAAAGGGTGTGTTCTATCGAAGTGCCAGAAAACGCGCCCGCGCGCAGCAGGCCCGCAAAGGTGGTCGCGAGGTCTGCCTTCGGTTCGGTCGCCAGCGCGCAAACTGTCGCATCGGCGAGTGTTCGGCCGTCCGCGCAAGCGTCGAGGAGGACACAACCGGCTTTCGTGATTTCGTGCCAGAGCACCGCATCGCGAGGCCGCGTCAGCAGCGCGCCTTCACCCCGCCAGGTCAGATCTTCGTTGACTTCGTTGTCTCGGCGATTGCGCTCCCAGATGCTGTAAACCGGTTGTTCGTCGAACCAGGCCCAGCGTGCCGCGGGGTGGGGCTTCAGCACCAGGGCGGCCATCTGCTCCGGGGTGTGGCCAGCCACCCATGCAGCGTCAACGGCGGGGGCGTCGGACGCGGTATGGACCTCGCGCCAAAAGGTGTCTAGCTGCGCCACACCGGGCAGGTAGACAAGTTCAGCCGCCGGCTCGAAGTCGCGCAGAAAGTCGGAAAAATCGTCGCCATAGTACAGAAGGCGCGCGTCCTTTGGTGCTTCGGCCGCCACGTAAAGCACGGCGGCGGCACGAAACCACTCGATCCCCACCAAGCGCGCAACCGCTGGAAAGTTCGCCTCCAGCGCGTCGATGCAGGCCTTCATCACCGTGTTGCGGTACACCGCGAAAGCTGGTTGCGTGGCGAGCAATTGCATCTCAGGGCTGACATCCGCGGGATGTGCGAACAAGGCCTGTGCAAAGGCCTGCTGGAATTGTCCCAGTGGCGCGCTCATGCAGTGGCTTCCTGCATGCCGCGTTTGAGCTCAAGCAAGGCACGATCTCGCTCAGTCATTAGTTCGTCAAAAGCCGGCACGTTGCCGTCGCGCTCGATCAGTGTGGGCCGCGCGCCGGAGCGCTCGATGAAGCGGCGATATAGTCGCCAGACCTCCGGCGCGACGGGCGTGTCATGCGAATCGATCAAAAGGCCCTCACCCAGGCCCGGATCGGTGGTATGGCCCGCAAGATGAATTTCGCTGACCAGCGCTTGCGGAAAACGGTCCAGCCAGTCCTCCGCGCAGAAGCCGAGGTTGCGCGCCGAGACATGCACGTTGTTGATGTCGAGCAGTAGCGAGCAATCGGTACGCCGCGCCAGCTCGCTCAGGAAATCGATTTCATCCCATTCGTGCCCATCAAGGTGCAGGTAGTGGGAGGGGTTTTCGATGGCGATCACCGTGTCCAGCGCGTCCTGTGCGCGCGCGATATTGGCTGCGATGCGGTGCAGTGCTGAAGTCGTGCGTGGAAAAGGCAGTAGATCGGGAAAATACTGGCCGTTCCATTGGGACCATGCCAGATGCTCGGAAATCAGCGACGGCTGAATACGCCGGGCCAGCGTCGCCAGCCGTTGAAGATGAGCGGCATCCGGTTCCGCGTCGCCCGTGAGCGACAGGGACACGCCGTGCAGGGACACCGGATGGTGGGCGCGGATGGCGTCCAGCCACCCCATCCGCGGGCCGCCCGCCACCATGTAGTTTTCGGGGTGCACCTCGAACCACAGGCCATCGGCCTGTGTCGACAGCGCGGGCTCGAAGTGCTCAGGCTTGAGGCTGAGGCCGGCCGTGAGGACGTCTATCATGGCAGCTGAAGGTGGCTTGGACCGGATCAGGATTTCATCGATTCCAGTGAGCCGATTCCTTTGGGGGTCTTGATCGTGGTGCAAGTGCCGGCTGGCACGTTCTTCCAGGCGTTACCCTGGTAATCGACTTTGGACGTACCGGCGCAGGTTGTGCCGGGGCCTGCGGCGCAGTCATTCTTCCCGGCCATCGAGACACCGTAACATTTTTCCATCTTGGCCATTTTGTCGGTCATTGGTTTGTCCTGGGCCATGGCAGAGCCGGCGGCGAGCGCACCAAGGACGAGGGCGGAAATGACGAGGGGACGGTTAGTCATGAATAAACTCCTAAAGTTGTTTGAAGCGTAACCACGCCGAATGCGTAGTTACTTGCTACTTCGTAGCCCGCACCGCTTCGGTTACAGCGCAAGGCACAATCGGGCAAGTTTTTTTTTGCACTTTTTATAACCAAACAAGCCGAAAGATCGAATGACAAGAGGGAGCGTTAGGAATGTTGTGGTGAAAAGCGATGCGGAACAGGTGCTGCATGACTTGTTCATGCGCGGCCTCAATGGAGATACCGCCGCCTACCGAGCCTTCCTCCAAAAGCTCAGTACCTATTTGCGCGCTTTTTTGCGCAAACGCCTCTTCGGCTGGCCCGATGAAGTGGAAGACCTTGTCCAGGAATGCTTGCTCGCCATGCACAATCAGCGCCACACGTACCAGAGCGACCAGCCGCTGACGGCTTGGGTGCATGCGATCGCGCGTTACAAGATGATCGATCTGCTGCGGGCCAAGTCCATCCGCGAGGATTTGCATGATCCGCTGGACGACGACTTGGCGGTATTCGCCGAGTCGGCCACGGAAGCCAGCGACGCCAGGCGCGACTTGACCGGTCTGCTTGAAACCCTGCCCGAACGCCAGCGGCTGCCTATTGTTCACGTGAAAATAGAGGGCCTTTCGGTAGCCGAGACAGCAAGTCTGACCGGCATGTCGGAGTCGGCAGTGAAGATCGGCATTCATCGCGGCCTCAAGGCCTTAGCCGCCAGATTCAGGAGCACCACATGAAAACTGACGATTTTGTGACAATGCTTGCCAACGGGGTGACCGCCGTTCCGAAAAACGCGGCCAGCCGTCGCATCAGACTGGCGCTGCTGGTCGGTGCACCGATGTCTCTGGCGATCCTCTTCGCAGGCTATGGATTACGTGACGACTTGAGGCTGGTCATTTCATTACCGATGTTCTGGGTCAAGCTGTTGTTTCCGCTGTCCATTGCCGTCTCGGCCTTTGTCACCGTGCTGCGTTTGGCGCGACCGGGCATCGAGGTACGACGCGCCTGGACGGGCATGGTGGTGCCCGTGCTGCTGGTCTGGGCATTGGCCACCGTGGCATGGTTCGGAATGCCGATGGAGGAGCGCATGCCATCGTTGCTGGGGCAGTCCTGGCGCACTTGTGCGCTCAGTATCGGTCTCATGGCCTCGCCGGTCTTTGTGGCGACGCTGCTGGCGCTCAGGGATCTCGCTCCCACCCGGCAGGCACTCGCCGGAGCGGCTGCCGGTGCGCTGGCCGGTGGTGTGGGAGCCGCGATCTATGCGCTGCACTGCGTGGAATTCACCGTTCCATTTCTTGCTTTTTGGTATGTCATCGGCATGATGGTGCCGGTGCTTGTTGGCGCTGTGCTGGGGCGTTGGGTACTGCGCTGGTAGAGGGCATTGAGTTGCCTCTTTGGAGGCTTCAGGCAGCCAGTTCGAGAAAAGCACGCCTAAACTATCGTGACATGAGCTCTCTCGCCCAGTACATTGAAGCCGCAGAGCGCGATAACACGCGTCGGAGCTACGCTTCTGCCATCTGCCATTTTGAGATTGAGTGGAAAGGCTTGCTGCCTTCGACAGCTGACGCCATCTCCCACTACCTGGCCGACCACGCGGCTACCCTGGCCATCAACACCCTTCGCCAACGGCTGGCAGCTCTGTCCCGCTGGCATACGGACCAAGGTTTTCAGGCCCTACCAGGTCGCCCCTGGTGCGCCAGGTCCTCAAAGGTATTCGCTCGATTCACGCGGTGCCAGAAAAGCGCGCCCGCCCCCTGGAACTGGCTGTGCTCGAACAGGTCGACCAATGGCTTGATTCCGCCATCGGCAACGCTGCGCAGGTGGGCGACGCCCATCCGAGCGTTCGGGTTGTCGATCGAATAATGCTTGCTCCAGCGCATCGAGCACAAAGTCTGTGTGCATCGAACTGCTCACACGCCAGCCCACAATTCGCCGTGCAAACACATCGATCACAAAGGCCACGTACTGCCAGCCCTGCCAGGTGCTGACGTAGGTGAAGTCCGACACCCACAGTTGGTTTGGACGGTCTGCTTTGAATTGACGGTTGACCCGATCCAGTGGGCATGGTGCTGCTTTATCTGGC
>JACCDU010110530.1_pt1 | contig 13831 bp, 14 predicted proteins | sample 7446081 | NCBI WGS metagenome assembly JACCDU01 (sample SAMN15323447, study PRJNA562643) | freshwater metagenome | isolation source: river surface water | place: USA:Blue River Watershed | collected 2017-08-17 | reverse complement strand
CCTTTTTGCTGCGCCGCCGCCTGCACTTTGCCGGCGAGCTGCGCGCCACCGGCGATGTGCTGATCGACCAGCTGGTGCAGATGCAGCGCACCGGCTTTGACGTGGCCGTGCTGGCCGAAGGCGTGGATGCCAGCGCCGCCCAGCGCCAGCTCGAGCGCTACGTCGGCTTCTACCAAGGCTCGGCCTTGGACACCCGCCCCCTCTTTGCCAAGGCCGCCTGATGACGTCGAGCCTGATTTCTTCGCGCAAGGCCCCGGCCAAAGCCACAGAATTGCACGCCCAGGCCAGCCCCGATTTCGCCGCCAAGCTGGCCGAAACCGAGGCCCTGCTGCAGCGCGCGGCCAGCGACTTCCAGCCGATCACCCAGGCCTCCAGCCTGGGCGCCGAGGACGTGGTCATCACCCACCTCATCAACCGCCTGCGCCTGGACATCCCAATCTTCGTGCTGGACACCGGCGCCCTGCACACCGAAACCCTGGCGCTGCTCGAACGCACCCAGGCGCACTCGCGCGCCCCGGTCACGGTCTACCGGCCAGAGCAAGAGTCGGTCGTCTGGTTCATCCGCAACGAGGGCCAGGACGCGATGTACAAGAGCCTCCAGCTGCGCAAGGCCTGCTGCAACATCCGCAAGATGGAGCCGCTCGGGCGCGCGCTGGCCGGCCAAAAGGCCTGGATCACCGGTCTGCGCCAGGAGCAATCCGCCGCCCGCGCCGAGGTGCCGCTGCACGACGAGAGCGAAGTCCAAGCCAAGGGCCTGCACAAGTTCAACCCCCTGGCCCGCTGGACCTGGGGCGATGTGTGGCACTACATCGCCGAGCACGGCGTGGACTACAACCCGCTGCACGACCAGTTTTTCCCCAGCATCGGCTGCGCGCCCTGCACGCGCGCCATCAGCCTGGGTGAGGAGTTCCGCGCCGGACGCTGGTGGTGGGAAGACGAAGCGGCCAAGGAATGCGGCCTGCACGTGAAGAAATGAGAACCGAATGAACGCCATGACCGAACCGCTGCACACCCTCAGCAACAGCCACCTCGATGCGCTGGAAGAAGAAACCATCTTCATCCTGCGCGAAGTCGCCGCCGCCTTCGAGCGCCCCGCCCTGCTGTTTTCGGGCGGCAAGGACTCGCTGGTCATGCTGAGGTGCGCAGAGAAAGCCTTTGGAGGAAAAACAAGCCCCTCCGGTAGCGGCCGCCTGCCCTACCCGCTGCTCATGATCGACACCGGCCACAACTTTCCCGAAGTGACCGATTTCCGCGACTTCCGGGCCCAGGAACTGGGCGCCGAGCTGATCGTGCGCAGCGTCGAGGACTCGATGCAGCGCGGCACCGTGCGCCTGGCGCACCCGGGCGAAAGCCGCAATGTGCACCAGTCGGTCACGCTGCTCGAAGCCATCGAAGAGTTCCGATTTGACGCGCTGATCGGCGGCGCGCGCCGCGACGAGGAAAAGGCCCGCGCCAAGGAGCGCATCTTTTCCCACCGCGACAGCTTCGGCCAGTGGCAGCCCAAGGCGCAGCGCCCCGAACTCTGGACGCTGTTCAACACCAAGATCCACCCCGGTGAGCACTTCCGCGTGTTCCCGATCTCCAACTGGACCGAGCTGGACGTGTGGCAGTACATCGCCCGCGAAGCCATCGCCCTGCCCTCGATCTACTACACCCACAAACGCGAGGTGGTGGACCGCCGTGGCCTCTTGGTGCCGGTGACCGAGCTGACGCCGCCCAAGGACGGCGAAGGGGTCGTCGTGCGCGACGTGCGTTTCCGCACCGTGGGCGACATCACCTGCACCTGCCCGGTCGAGAGCGATGCGGCCACGCCCGAGCAGATCGTGATCGAGACCCTGGCCGCCGAGGTCAGCGAGCGTGGCGCCACGCGCATGGACGACAAGACCTCCGAAGCCTCGATGGAAAAGCGCAAGAAAGACGGCTATTTCTGAAACACCCTCCGTTCGTGCTGAGCCTGTCGAAGCACAGTGCTCGACAAGCCTCCTTCGACAAGCTCAGGAAGAACGGGACATGAACCCCAGGTCACCCACACCATGCACAACGAACAACACTTCTCGGCCCTCAAGTTCATCACCTGCGGCTCGGTCGACGACGGCAAGAGCACGCTGATCGGCCGCCTGCTGGTCGACACCAAGGCCGTGTTGCAGGACCACCTGGCCGGCGTGCAGCGCTCGGGCGAGACCGACCTCGCGCTGCTGACCGACGGCCTGTCGGCCGAGCGCGAACAAGGCATCACCATCGACGTGGCCTACCGCTACTTCAGCACCGAGAGCCGCAAGTTCATCATCGGTGACGCGCCCGGCCACGAGCAGTACACGCGCAACATGGTCACCGCCGCTTCGAGCGCCGATGCCGCCGTGGTGCTGGTCGACGCCATCAAGCTCGACTGGGCCAACCCCGAGCTGCAACTGCTGCCGCAAACGCGCCGCCACTCGCTGCTCGTGAACCTGCTGCGCGTGCCCTCGATCGTGTTCGCGATCAACAAGCTCGACGCCGTTGAGGACGCCGCGCTGGCCTACAAAAACATCGCTGCCGCGCTGGAGAAGTTCACGCGCGAAGCCGGTATCCGCGTCACCGCCACCGTGCCCGTCTCGGCCCTCAAGGGCTGGAACGTGGTGGACCGCCAGCCCGACTGGTGCGGCTACAGCGGCCCCAGCCTGCTGCAGATCCTCGAAGACCTGCCGGTCACGCCGGCCGAAGACCAGGTGGCTTTCAGCTTCCCGGTGCAGTGGGTCGAAAAGTTCCACGACTCCGGTGTCACCACACAAGGCCGCCGCGTGTTCTGGGGTCGTGTGGCCACCGGCAGCATCGCGCCGGGCCAGACCGTCAAGGTCTTCCCCAGCGGCCAGACCGCCGTGGTCTCGCAGGTGCTGAGCGCCACACGCCAGCCGCAAAACAAGGCCGCCGGCCACAGCGCCGGCATCGTGCTCGACCGCGAGGTCGATGTCTCGCGCGGCGACTGGATTCTGGCGGCCGAAGGCGCGCCCGAGGGCCAGCGCCAGCTGACCACCACGGTGGCCTGGATGGACGACGAACCCCTGGTGCCCGGCCGCGTTTATTGGGCGCTGCATGGCCACCGCTGGGTCAAGGCCAAGGTCCAGCGCGTGGTGCACCGCCTCAACGTCAACACCCTGGCCGAGGAAGAAGCCACCGAGCTGGCGCCCAACGCGATTGGCCACGTCACGCTGGCGCTGCAGGAGCCGCTGGTGACGCTGCCCTTTGCCCAGTCGCGCATGCTGGGTGCCCTGGTGCTGGTGGACACCGCCAGCCACAAGACCTCGGGCGCCGTGTTGGTGAATTGAAGCCTTTAAAATCAGGGTTTGCCACAGGAGCCAGTCTGCCGACCGGCCCCGTCCCCTTTTCCAGAGTCCACCATGACCCACGTTGTTACCGAATCCTGTATCCGCTGCAAATACACCGACTGCGTTGATGTCTGCCCGGTGGACTGCTTCCGCGAAGGCCCGAACTTCCTGACCATCGACCCCGATGAGTGCATCGACTGCGCTGTCTGCATCCCCGAGTGCCCGGCCAACGCGATCTTTGCCGAGGAAGACCTGCCGGCCGACCAGCGCCACATGACCGCGCTCAACGCCGAGCTGGCCCAGCTGCCCAACTGGAAGAGCATCACCAAGCGCAAGGCCCCGCTGCCCGACGCCGACGCCTGGAAAGACAAAACGGGCAAGCTCAAGGAACTGGTCCGCTGAGCACGGACATGGCCAGTCCCCCGAACTCCGCGATCGACACCGACGCGCTCGTGATCGGGGCTGGCCCGGTCGGCCTGTTCCAGGCCTTCCAGCTCGGCCTGCAGGGCATCGCCTGCCACCTCGTCGACGCCCTGCCCCATGCGGGCGGCCAATGCGCCGAGCTCTACGCCGACAAACCCATTTACGACATTCCCGGCATCCCGGTCTGCACCGGGCGCGAGCTGGTGGAGCGCCTGCAGCAGCAGATCTCGCCGTTCAAGCCGGTCTTCCATCTGGGCCAGACCGTTGCAACGCTGCAGGCCAGCGATGACGGCCGTTGGTCCGTGGTGACCGACCGCGGCACAGCGTGGCGGGCCAAAACCGTCTTCATCGCCGCCGGCGTTGGCGCCTTCGTGCCGCGCAGCCTGCCCATCGAGGGCCTGGCGCCGCAGCTGGGCCGCCACATCTGGTACGGCTCGCAGCCCTTGCCCGATTTCACGGGCCAGCACCTGCTGGTCACGGGCGATGGCGACAGCGCACTGCAAACCGCGCTCGATGCCATCGGCAGCGCCGCCAGCGTGACGCTCATGCACCGGCGCGAGCAGTTCAGCGCCGAAGCCTCGCGCGTCGAAGCCTTCCGCGCCGCGCAGGCGGCAGGCCGCGTGCGCTTTGTCGCCGGCCAGCCCACCGCCCTCGTGACCGAGGGCGAGCGCCTCAGCGGCCTGCAGTACCTGAACGCCGAAGGCCAGGAAGTGCCCCAACCCTGCGACCAGCTGGTCATGGCCCTGGGCCTCTCGCCCAAGCTCGGCCCGGTGGCGCAATGGGGCCTGCAGATCGAGCGCAAGCAACTCGTGGTCAACACCGAGACCTTTGCCACCAGCGCGCCCGGCATTTTTGCGGTGGGCGACATCAACACCTATCCGGGCAAAAAGAAGCTGATCCTCTGCGGCTTCCACGAGGCCACGCTCGCGGCCTTTGGCGCCGCCGCCCACCTGTGGCCGCAGGACAAGACGCTCTTGCAATACACCACCACCTCGACCACGCTGCACCAGCGTTTGGGCCTGGTGGAGGCACCCCGTTCGCCCTGATCCTGGTGGAGCCATCCCGTTCGCCCTGAGCCTGGCCTGTCCTGAGCCTGCCGAAGGATCGAAGGGCATTAAAGGGCGGTGCTTCGACAAGCTCAGCACGAACGGCGCCTTGGTCTAAAATTCCACCCGCCGCAGCCCCCCGCTGCGGCATCCGCTGGGGGTGTTGGCACCGTCACAGGTGCCGACTGAGAAAGTCCCTTTGAACCTGATTGAGGTAATCCTCGCGCAGGGAAGCCTGACCGATGCACACGGGTCTCCGACCCTTTTTCCGCCCATCGCCAGTCCTCCACTGCCCTGATGCCATCGTGCAGAAAGAGCATGGACCATGTCCACGACCCACACGCCGTCCGCGGCGCTCTCGCCCATCGCGCCTGAAGAGCGCGTCTTCGGTTTTTCCGCCCACCTTTCGCTGTGGTTCAGCCTCGGCGTGGGCCTGCTGGTCATGCAGGTCGGCGCCTACCTGGTGCCGGCCGTGGGCACACGCGAAGCCCTGTGGGCCATCGCGCTCGGCTCGCTGATCGGCGCCGGCCTGCTCGGCTGGACCGCCGCCATCGGCACCCGCACCGGGCTCTCGAGCGCGGGCCTGATGCACGCCACCTACGGCAGCGCGTTCGCGCGCCTGCCGGTGCTGCTCAACATCGTGCAGCTGCTGGGCTGGACCGCCTTTGAGCTGGTGGTGATGCGCGACGGCACGATCGCGATCCTTGGCCAGGTCTTCGGCATCCGCTCGGGCCCGCTGGCGATCGTGCTCGCAACGTTGCTGTGGGGCGGTGTGCTCACCTTGCTCATGACCGGCTCCATGCTCACCCTGGTGCGCCGCTTTGTCGCGCGCGTGGGCCTGCCGTTGGTGGTGCTCTCGCTGCTGTGGCTGAGCTGGCACTTCCTGGGTGTGCTGCAAGACAAGGGCGTCGACGCCTTCATGGCGCGCGAGGGCAATGGCCAGATGGGCATGCTCTCGGCGCTGGGCCTGGTGATGGCCATGCCCGTGTCCTGGTTGCCCCTGGTGGCCGACTACGCGCGCCACGGCCGCAGCACCCGCAGCACGCTGGGCGGCACCTGGCTCGGTTATGCGCTGGCCAACGCCTGGTGTTACGCCCTGGGCGTGCTGGTGGCCAGCGTCAGCGAGCCCGGCACCGACCTGGTGACCGCGCTGCTGCTCGCGCAGGGCGGCCTGCTCGCGCTGGGCCTGATCCTGCTCGACGAGCTCGACAACGCCTATGGCGATGTGTATTCCGCTGCGGTCTCCAGCAGCAGCCTGCGCCCGGGCCCGCTGCGCCGCTGGGGCGTGTGGATCGCACTGGCCTGCACCGGCATGGCCATGGTGCTGCCCATGCACAGCCTCGAGCCCTTCCTGCTCATGCTGAGTTCGGTGTTTGTGCCGCTGTATGGCGTGATCCTCGGCCGCCTCGGCCTGGGCGACTCGGCGCAGCCGCAGCGCCACGCGGTCGACCGCTCGGCCGTGGCGCTGTGGCTGCTCGGCGTGGTGGTCTACCACGCGGTCGAACGCCTGGCGCCGCAATGGGGCGCTTCGCTGGTGGCGCTGGGCCTGTGTTTTGCGCTGGCGGCGCTCACGCGCGCGCGCCACGCTCAGGCCGCCTGAGATGGCGGCCCGCCGCTCACAGGGGCACGCGTTGCGCAGGCAGCGGCGCGTGGCCGTGGTTGAGCGGGCCATGGCCCTGGCCGGTTTGCACCGCGGCCCCTGCGGCAATGGCGCGCAGGATGTAGGCGCGTGCGCGCTTCACCGCCTCGCCCAAATCGAAACCCTGCGCCAGGTGCGCGGCGATCGCCGACGACAGCGTGCAGCCCGTGCCGTGCACATTGCGGCTCGCGATGCGCGGCGATGCCAGACGCAAGGGGGCCTGCTCGGGCTGCACCAGCAGGTCGACCACCTCGTCACCAGGCAGGTGCCCGCCCTTGACCAGCACGGCCCGCGCACCCATGGCGAGCAGGGCGCGGCCCGCGTCTTCGAGCGCCTGCGCGCCTTCGATCGGGCGACCGATCAGCAGCGCCGCCTCGTCGAGGTTGGGCGTGACCACGCTGGCGCGCGGGAACAGCTCGCGCACCAGCACATCCACGGTCTCTTCGGCGATCAGGCGGTCGCCGCTGGTGGCCACCATCACCGGGTCGAGCACCACGCGCCGCAGGCCGTAGTGGTCGATGGCCCAGGCCACGGTGCGCACGACTTCGGGCGTGTGCAGCATGCCGATCTTGACCGCGTCGACGCCGATGTCATCGAGCACCGACGCCAGCTGCGCGCGCAAAAACTCGGGCGGCACCGCATGGATGGCCTGCACGCCCACGGTGTTTTGCGCCGTCAGCGCGGTGATGGCGCTCATGCCGTAGCAGCCGAGCGCGGCAAAGGTCTTGAGGTCGGCCTGGATGCCCGCGCCGCCCCCGCTGTCGGAGCCGGCGATGGTGAGCACGCGCACGTAGCGCTCGGTGGGGGGGGTGAAGGGGGCTTGCATGGGCCCGATTATCTGGGAGTTGAGCGATGAGTCATGACGTCGTGGTGCTCGGCGGCGGCCTCATGGGCCGCCTGCTCGCACTCTCGCTGGCCCGAGGCGGCGCGCGCGTGCAGCTGCACGATGCGCACGGCCCCGACGCGCTGCATTCGGCCGCACGCGCCGCGGCCGCCATGCTCGCGCCGCTGGCCGAATCGGCCATCACCGAGTTGCCGGTCGTGCAGATGGGCGTGCACGCGCTCGCGCGCTGGCCCGAGCTGCTGGCCACGCTGCCCGCGCCGGTGTTTTTCCAGCAAAACGGCACGCTGATCCTCTGGCACCGGCAGGACCAGGCCGAGGCGCGGCGCTTCGAGGGCCTGGTCCGCCGCACCCACGCGCAGCTGCCCGAGCTGCCCGCGCCCGAGGCGCTGGCGAGTGAGCGCCTGGCCGAGCTCGAGCCCGCGGTGGCGGGCCGCTTCGCGCAAGGGCTCTACCTGCCGGGCGAAGGCCAGCTCGACAACCGGCAGCTGCTGGACGCGCTGCTGCTCGCGCTGCAGCAGGCCGGCGTCGACCTGCGCTGGCACAGCCCCGTGAACGACCCAGAAAAGGGCCACGATGCGGCGAGCCTGCGCGCGGCCTTTCCGGGCGCGGGCCAGATCGTGGATTGCCGCGGCCTGGGCGCGCGCGTGGCCTGGCGCGAGTTGCGCGGCGTGCGCGGCGAGGTGGTGCGCCTGCACGCGCCGGGCGTCACGCTGCAACGGCCCACGCGCCTGATCCACCCGCGCTACCCGATCTACATCGCGCCCAAAGAGGACGACCTGTTCGTGATCGGCGCCACCGAAATCGAGACCGAAGACCTCTCGCCCGCCAGCGTGCGCTCCACGCTCGAGCTGCTGAGCGCGGCCTACACGGTGGACAGCGGCTTCGCCGAGGCGCGCATCGTCGAGATCGCGACGCAGGCGCGCCCCACCCTGCCCGACAACCTGCCCGCGCTGCGGCCCCTGGGCGAAGGCGTGCTGCAGGTCAACGGCCTGTACCGCCACGGCTACCTGATCTCGCCCGCGGTGCACGACGCCGCGTTGCAGTGGCTGGCCACGGGCGACAGCGCGCTCGCGCGACAATGGGGGCTGCTGTGAACACCCGCATGAACACCATCACCCTCACCCTCAATGGCCAGGCGCTGAGCCTGCCTGCCGGCAGCACGCTCGCCGATGCGGCGCGCGCCAGCGGCGTGCAGCCGCCGTTTGCGGCCGCGGTCAACCTGCAGTTCGTGCCGCGCGCGCGCTACGCCGACACGCTGCTGCACGACGGCGACCAGCTCGAACTGATTTCGCCCGTGACGGGCGGCTGACACACCATGAACGACGACTTTCTCCTTTACGGCGAACGCCTGCAAAGCCGCCTGCTGCTGGGCACCTCGCGCTACCCCTCGCCCGCCGTGCTCGCGCAGGCCATCGAGCGCAGCCGCCCCGGCATGCTGACGGCCTCGCTGCGCCGCCAGACCGCGGGCGGCGAGAGCCACAGCGGCTTTTGGGACCTGCTGCGCGGCTGCGGCGTGCCGGTGCTGCCCAACACCGCGGGCTGCCACAGCATCCGCGAGGTGCTGACCACGGCCGAGATGGCGCGCGAGGTCTTCGAGACCGACTGGCTCAAGCTCGAACTGATCGGCGACGACTACACGCTGCAGCCCGACACGCTCAACCTCGTGGCCTGCGCCGAGCAGCTCTTGCGCATGGGCTTCAAGGTGCTGCCCTACAGCACCGACGACCTCGTGCTGTGCCAGCGCCTGGTCGATGTGGGCTGCCAGGCCGTGATGCCCTGGGCCGCGCCCATCGGCACCGGCAAGGGCCCCGTGAACCCGCACGCGCTGCGCACCCTGCGCGAACGCCTGGAGGTGCCGCTGATCGTCGACGCCGGCCTGGGCCTGCCCTCGCACGCCTGCCAGGTCATGGAGTGGGGTTACGACGGCGTGCTGCTCAACACCGCCGTCGCGCTCGCGCAAGACCCACCCGCCATGGCCGAGGCCTTTGCCGACGCCGTGCGCGCGGGCCGCAGCGCGCACCGCGCAGGCGCGATGTCCGCGCAAGACGTGGCGCAGCCGAGCACGCCCGTGATGGGCACGCCGTTCTGGCACCACAGCTGAGGTCTGCCCATGAAGCGCTCCTTCGCCCAAGACATCGTCGCCCACCACAGCGCCCTGCAAACCGGCGAGCCGCTGCCGCTGGCCGACTGCGTTCACACCGACGATGCGGCCCAGGGCGAGCTCGCCGCGAATGTGCGCGCCGCCTGCCGCAGCCTGGGCTTTGTCGAAGCAGACGCCCAGCTGCTGGCGCGCGCCTGGGTGAAGCAGGCCGAGCGCACAGGCCGTGCCGATGCCGCCGCCTGGCCCGACGCGCCCGAGGACTTCCGCGTCGACACCACGCAGCGCGATGACGCTTTCCCCACCTGCCCGCAGCGCCTGGGCCTCTATGCCGTGCTGCCTGACGCCGAGTGGGTCGGCCGCATGGCGCAAGCGGGCGTGCCCACGCTGCAACTGCGCTTCAAGTCCGAAGACCGCGGCGCCATCGCCCGCGAGGTGCAGGCCGCCGTGCGCGCGGTGCAAGGCACAGGCAGCCTGCTCTTCATCAACGACCACTGGCGCGAAGCGATCGACGCCGGTGCCTACGGCGTGCACCTGGGCCAGGAAGACCTGGAAGGCGCGCGCGAACACCTGCAAACCCTCCGCGCCGCCGGCCTGCGCCTGGGCCTGAGCACGCACGGCTATGCCGAGCTGCTGCGCGCCGAAAGCGTGGCGCCGAGCTACCTCGCGCTGGGCGCGGTCTACCCCACCACGCTCAAGCGCATGGCGACCGCGCCGCAGGGCCCGGGGCGGCTGGCCGCTTATGCGCGGCTGATGCGCCACCGCCCGCTGGTGGCCATTGGCGGCATCGACTTCGCGCGCCTGGGTGAGGTGCTGCCCAGCGGCGTGGGCTCGGTCGCCGTGGTGCGCGCGCTGGTGGCCGCGGCAGACCCGGCGCAGGAGGCGCGCCGCTTCATGGAGCGCATCGCCCAGGGGCCAAAGCCCCTCTGAATCAGGCTATAATGCAAGGCTATTCCCCGATAGCTCAGTCGGTAGAGCGCCGGACTGTTAATCCGTAGGTCCCTGGTTCGAGCCCAGGTCGGGGAGCCAAACAAGAAAAACAAAAAAGGGACTTGAAGCGATTCAAGTCCCTTTTCTTTTGGTCAGACCCTGTCGTACCGTGCCTGGCCCTTCAAGAAGAACGCATTTTCAGCAAGCATTGGAAGTCGGCAGCGCATGTGGCGAACGCTCCCCTCCCCTTGGCAAGGCCTCGTGCTCGCCTTGGCCGCAGGCCTGGCCTATGCCTTCACTTACCGGCTCAATGAGTTGATCGACCCCTGGGCGCTCTATGCGCAGGGCATCAACCTGATCTTCCTGCCCGCGGGCATCAAGCACCTGGCGATCCTGCTCGCGGGCAAATGGGGGGCACTGGGCTGCGCCATCGCCCTGGCCGGGCTGGCGACCGAATTCTGGAGCGGCTGGCCGCTCGAACACATCGCGCTCTACAGCGCCATCAGCACCGGGGCCACCTGGTTCGGCATCCGCTTGAGCATGCGCCTGCTCGGCATCGCGCCGGATCTGAGCAACCTGCAGTTCCTGCACCTGCCCTTGATGGACCTGATCACCACCGCCCTGCACGGCTTCACGACCAACGCGTTTTTCATTGGCTCGGGCATGAAGTCGGACAATTTTCTGGGCAATGCGCTGGCGATGATGTTTGGCGACTTCGTCGGCAGCTTCATCGTGCTGGCCTCGCTGTGGCTGGCACTGGTCCTGCTGCGGCGCGAGCGCGGTGCAAACCGAGCGCGACTGAGCCCGCGCCCGCAGCGCGCCCTCACTGGCCGCTGAAAAAGCGGTCCACATTGGCCACCAGCTCGCGCACCGCCTGCTCGGCCGCCTGCTGGGTCCAGGCGCCGATGGCGGGCGTCACGATCACCGGCTTGGCTTGCCGCAAAGCGGCCGAGACGCGCGGCGCTTCCGGGTGGCCGTCACTGGCGACCCCGGCCAGTTGCTTGGACAGCAGCGCCTGGGCCACCTGCTCTTCGTCCATCACCGGGCCCTTGACCAGATTGACCACATAGCCCCGGGGACCGAGGGCCTGCAGCACGGCGGCGTCGATGCGCCCGCAGTGCTGCACCGCCTCGGCGCTGAGCACCACCAGCACATCGACCTGCTGCGCCAGCGCCAGCGTGCTCGGGTGGCAGGTGGCGGGCACATCGGCATCGGCGCTGGCCGCCGTGTAGGCGACCGACATGCCGCAGGCGCGGGCGCGGCGCATCAGCGCGATGCCCGCCTCGCCCAGGCCCAGCAAGCCCAGGCGCAGGCTGCCCACACGCCGCATGAGCGGGAAAGGGCCTTCGACCCAGTCGCCCGCACGCACGAACTGGTCGGCCATGGGGATGCGGCGCACCAGGCCGATGACCAGGCCGAGCGCAAAGTCGGCCACATCGTCGGCCGTGACGTCGCTGGTGGGCACCACGGTCACGGCGCGGCGCCGGGCCTCTTGCTGGTCGATGCCCTCGGTGTGCGCGCCCATGACCGCGATCAGGCGCAGCTGCGGCAGCAGGCCCATGAGGTCGCGGCCCACGGCGGTGCCTTCGGCGCACACCAGCGCGCGGATGCGCGAGAGCACGGCGGCATCGCGGATGTGTTCGCGGTGGTGGACCGTGAAGTGCTGTTGCAAACCCGTGACCAGGGCCGATGGCAAATCCGAGGTCACCATCAGTTCGATCTGGCTCATGGGCGGCACTCCTGCAGGCGCAAGCTCACTCTTTGTGCATCACGGTGATGCTGATGCGGCGGTTGCGCGGGTCTTTGGGGTCGTTGGGGTTGAAGGGCGCGGTGTCGGCCACGCCCTCGATCTTGGCGAAACGGCTGGTGTCGATGCCGGTGCGCTCGAGCGATTTGCGCGTTTCCTCGGCCCGCTCGGCCGACAGCGACCAGTTGTTGCGGCCATCGGTGTTGGCGAACTGCACGCTGTCGGTGTGGCCGCGCACGGCCAGCTTGTTGTCCAGGCCCTTGAGCGATTTGGCGACCTCGTTGACCAGCGCCTGCGCGCGCGGCGTCATGCCGGTGGTGCCCAGGCCGAACATGGCGAAGTCGGCCTTGTCGATGATGTCCACGCGCAGGCCTTCTTTTTCGCGGCTGAACTGCACCTGGTCCTTGAGGTTTTGCAGCTTGGGGTTCTTCGCGAGCTGCTCGCGCACTTCCTTTTCGAGCTTCTCGAAGTTGGCCTTGTCGGTGGCCTCGGCGATCTTCTTGCGCTCTTCCTCGCCCAGCGTCTCGGGGTCGCTGCGCTCCTGGGCGTTGGGCGCGGGGTCGTTTTCGGTCGGGCCGCCCTGCGAGCGCGGCGTGACACGCTCCATCAGCGCGGTCTGCTTGGCCGCGTAGGGAAAGCCGTCGGGGTCGATGATCGAGCGGCCGCCGAACATGCCGTCCGAGCCGGCGAGCTTGCCGGTCACGATGTTGCTGTGCGAGGTCGGCTGGAAGTACTCGGCGATGCTCTTGCGCTGGTCTTCGTTGGTCGCGCCCAGCAGCCACATGAGCAGGAAGAAGGCCATCATGGCCGTCATCATGTCGGCCAGCGCGATCTTCCAGGCGCCGCCGTGCGCGCCGCCATGGCCATCGTCGATGACCTTCTTGATGATGATCGGCGCCGATTCCGCCGCGGGCGCCTCGTCGGGCACCTCCGGGTTTTCGGCCGGCTTGTCGGCCTCGGCAGGCGCTTGCTCGTTCTCGGCCATGGGAATTACTTGCCGCGCAGGCCGTCGAACACTTCAGCGAAGCTGGGCTGGTTGTGGTGGCTGATGCTCACGCGCGCCGCCTCGATGATCAGGGGCATGGGGTGCCCGTGCATGGTGCCGATGATGATCTGCTTGACCACTTTGTAGATCTCGCCCTCGTCGTCGATGATCTGCTTGAGGCGGTTGGCCATGGGTTCGACCAGGCCGTAGGCGAAGAACACCCCGAGGAAGGTGCCCACCAGCGCGCCGCCGATCAGCGCGCCCAGCACGGGCGGCGGCTGGTCGATGGCGCCCATGGTCTTGACCACGCCCAGCACGCAGGCCACGATGCCCAGCGCGGGCAGCGCGCCGGCCATGGAGGCCAGCGCTTCGGCCGGCTTCATGGCGCCGTGGTGGTGGGTCTTGATGGCCACGTCCATGACCTCCTCGACCGCGTAGGGGCTGAGGTTGCTCGACGACACCACCATCAGGCGAATGGTGTCGGTGATCATGTGCAGCAGGTCGTGGTCCTTGAGCAGCGCGGGGTACTCGCCAAAGATCGCGCTGGCTTCGGGGTTTTCAATGTGCGATTCGAGCGCCACGGCGCCCTCGCTCTTGAGCGTCTTCATGATCTTGGCGACCACGAAGATCACGCTCAGGTAATCGTCCTTTTTGTAGCGCGGGCCCTTGAAGCACTTGCCCATGCCGCCAAAGGCGCCCTTGACGATGTCCAGGCTGTTGCCGATCAGCATGGCCGACACCGCGGCGCCGCCGATGATGAAGGTCTCGATCGGGGCCGCCTTGATGATGGGCGCCATCTTGCCGCCGGCCATGATGT
>JACCDU010014208.1_pt1 | contig 13831 bp, 10 predicted proteins | sample 7446081 | NCBI WGS metagenome assembly JACCDU01 (sample SAMN15323447, study PRJNA562643) | freshwater metagenome | isolation source: river surface water | place: USA:Blue River Watershed | collected 2017-08-17 | reverse complement strand
TTGGATTCCCTGATCATTAACTTGCCAGCAGATAAATCCATCAATACTTTGGCTTTTGAATTGAGTGATGTATCCGGAAAAGTGGTTCACCGTAATTTCGTGCATTTGATTGTTGAAGAGGGTTCTATCCAACCTGCAAAAGGACAATTGATTTCGGTGCCAGTGGAGCGTTATAGTTCATCTAGCTGGCCTAAGAAACAATGGACAGGCGTTTTAGGACATAAATTAAACGGAGCTGGCGCTGGTTATTTCGAATATGAAATCTCTTTCCCTACTGCTGGAACGGTAGACATCAAACAAGTTCGTTTTTTAGTGGAGGCATCCTCTAAACCTATTTTAGGCAAAGACCGCGATGATGCAGGTAAGATGGATGGCGACTACATGTTAGGTAAGGGCACGTTCGATCCAGGCGTTAACCCGAATGCCTATCCACAAACAGACCGCTACATGTCACCTGCGAAACTGAAAGTGAGTGCAAACGGGGTTTTTGCGTCTGAAACTATTTTAGCGGATGACCCAGCGGATCACCAAGGCATCTTGTCATGGCATTATCAAGCGCGCAATAATAAATTAGATGAGGCAGGAACGTATGGTTATTTAGTTCAGGGAGTGATCCCTGCCGCCGCTTGGCAACAAGCAGCTAAAACGGGGAAGTTAATCTTACGATTCGAGGCAACTGAGGGCGGTTTATCCCTCTATGGAGATCAATCGGGGCGTTATGTGATCGATCCGAGTATTATTATTGAGAGATAAACTAAACGCCAAACTGAGCCAAATGGTGGTCAATGTGCTTGTAAAGCAAGTTGTTCCACTCGATGGCGCTCAATTTACCTAGACTTAAAGAGGGGATGTTGGATAATTGTTCAGCACCCATTTCTTGAATGGTTTTAATGTAGTTTTTCAGCCTCTCTTTTTCTATTAAGAAATCATAATCATCTGTTCGTATAAAACTAGGTGCCGTAGGAAGGTTACGCTTGTAAGGAACCTCGTTCACCATCGATTTTTTTAAAAATAACTTTAGGATTAGCCGCATCAAAAGTGGTGGCTGATCCGTATTAGTTCCTAAAATTTGTTCGTAAGGAACGGCACAATGTGAAAACATTTGGCCCACCGTCATTTTACCCCAAAGTCCCTGACTCTGCGGATTCAATTGATCGATTCGTCGAAATAGTTCTTCGGTCGTAGAAGCCAGGTAGATAGATGGGTAAGCCATAAGTTTAGTTCAATTTCCAGCGTTTCACATTAATTAACTCCGGTTTCTTATCACCGGTTTGCGTAAAATTAGCGTTTGTTAATTGAATATCCGTGGCTTCGATCACGCGGTAGGTTTGTTTCGCCTCGATATCTAGGTTAGAAAGAAAGATGTGGTGGATCGGCATTTCAGGTAATCCCCGCACGAGTAATCCGGTTTCTGCTCCTTTTGCTACCACGCGATCTACGAAAATATTCTTGAATTGAGGTGTGCCGGCATCGACGGGTTTGCTTTCGATTTTAGGTGTTTCGTCACCATTCCCAAAAGTCGCCACCGGATCTTTCCCTTGGTAATACATGTCGAACAAGATGGCCTCGCCGGCGATGTTCTTCATGCTGATATCTTGGATGTAAACATTCTCCACTGCACCACCGCGACCGCGGGCTGTTTTGAAGCGTAAACCTACGTCTGTTCCTAAGAACTGGCAGTTCGAAACGTATAAATCATTCACCCCACCGGACATCTCACTTCCCACTACGACTCCACCATGTCCGTGGAATACGACACAATTATCGATTATAATGTGTGCGCTCGGGCGGCCTCTTTTTCGGCCTTCCGCATCTTTACCTGATTTTAAACAGATGCCATCATCCCCTACGTCGAAGCGGGAGTTGCGAACGGATACATATTCGCAAGACTCGATGTCGATGCCATCTCCGTTTTGTGCGAACCAAGCGTTTTTAACCGTGATGTTTTCTACCGTTAAGTGTTTAGAAAGTAGCGGGTGGATGTTCCAGGCTGGAGAGTTTTGGAAGGTAACTCCTTCTAATAGTATCTGCTCACACTCCCGAATTGAGATCATATTAGGACGAAGGAATTCTTTGATTTCCTCGGCTTTGGCCTCTGTAAAACCTGCAGCTATGACACCTGGTCGATCCATTGTTGATCCTTTTAGGGCGCGAAGAGTTGGATACCAAGTTTCCTTCTTGTCATCTAAAACACCACCTGAACGAACCAATTTATCCCATTCACCTGCAGTCAATTTCCCTTTTTTCACCGGTCTCCACGCCTCACCAGCGCCATCAATGATGCCGGCACCTGTGATTGCAATGTTGCGTTCACCTATCGCCGTGATTGGTGATTGTGCTCTAATCGCTGCTACCCCTTCCCAGTTAGTTTTGACTAAAGGATATTGCGCAGCATCCGAACTGAATTGCAAAACTGCACCTGCATCTAAATGGAAGTTGATATTCGAGCGTAAGGTGATGGCTCCTGTTAGCCAAAAACCAGCCGGCACGCGCACCACGCCACCGCCTTGTTTCGCGGCGATATCGATGGCTTGTTGAATGGCTGAGGTGTTTAACTTGCTGGCGGACGACGACGCTCCATAGGCCACAATATTAAATGTATCTTTTTTAAAGGCAGTTGTCGCCACGTTCGGTAATTCAAAAACGTATTTCTGCGAGAATGATGACTTCTTAAGGAAACTGCGCAAGTGCTCGTTCGAAGCTAAAATGCCTTCAGCGACAATCGATGCTATCTTTTTTGCTCCAAAAGGAGAGAAGTGTGTATCGTCCACAACTCCTTTGCTAAATTTCTTGAAGATACCTGCTGGGTAGTGAAGGAACATCTTCTTAGCGCCGTCTGGCCCTTCAGCGCTGATGTATTTTTTACTTTCTTTCTCGACATCAATTAAAAGTACTTTTTCCGCGGAGGCTACTTCGCGAACAACGCTTGGATAATCCGCATGTTGGTCCACAAAAACACCAGTAGAATCAAATTTTCTGCGTTGGGTTGGCGTTAGTAAGATGGGAATTCCCCCTTTTGAACGCGTTTCGCGGACGTAACGGATTAGGTTCTCTCGAAAATCAGTTTGAGCTGGGGCGTAGCGGCTAGTGTCTGAGACTTTGGCATCATTATGGCCAAACTGAATGAACACATAATCCCCCTTTTTGATCTGATTAAATACCTTTGCCCAACGGCCTTCGCGTCTGAAACTTTTCGTGCTTCTGCCATTGTAGGCGTGGTTTTGGACTTCAACAGCTTCATTAAAAAACGCGGCAAAGGGCATTCCCCAGCCAGTCTCTGGAAAATCGGCTGACACTTTATCTGCCATCGTTGAATCACCGATGAGAAAAACACGCATCGGTTCAGAGGCGGTAAAACTGAAAAGGAATGCGCAAAGGATTACGAGGTATTTCATAGGATCTAATTTGCTATTAAAGCACAAAAGAGCCTGATTTTACCCAAAAATTTAGCGATTAATTGCTACGCTACTTAAGATGGATTGAATGATTTGAAGTGTGGTAATATTATCCGCTTCGGCCACATAGTTCAAGATAATGCGGTGATTCAGTATATCGGGTGCCATTTCTTTGATGTCCTCCGGTAACACATAGTCGCGTCCTTCTAAATATGCCATCACTTTCGCAGCTAAATTCAGTTGAATACTCGCACGCGGCGAAGCTCCGAATTGAATATATCCCGCCTCTTGTGTCAAGCCATATTCCGCTGGATTTCTCGTTGCAAAAACGAGTTCGATAATGTATTTCTCTAACGTCTCCGAGATCGTGATTTCGTTAATTTCCTTGCGGATTTTAGCGATATCTTCCGCGTTTAACACGGTTTTAGGCTCGTAATTGAAGTCCATATTGGACTTTTGGCGCATCACGGCTAACTCTTGATCTTTATCTAAGTAATTCAAGAAAACCTTCAGCATGAAACGATCCACCTGCGCCTCTGGAAGTGGGAAAGTGCCCTCTTGCTCTACCGGGTTTTGAGTGGCTAATACTAAGAAAGGCTTATCTAAAGGATAGGTCGTATCTCCGATCGTCACTTGCTTCTCGGCCATGGCCTCTAAAAGCGCAGATTGCACTTTAGCTGGGGCACGGTTGATCTCATCTGCGAGGATAATTTGAGCGAAAATAGGCCCTTTTTTTACTTCAAATTCCGATTTTTTCGGATTATAAATCATGGTCCCCACTAAGTCTGCTGGTAATAAATCCGGCGTGAACTGAATGCGGTGAAAATGCAAATCAAGAATTTTAGCTAAGGTATTAATTGTTAGTGTCTTAGCTAATCCAGGCACCCCTTCTAATAGGACGTGTCCGCCCGTAAAAAGACCGACTAAAAGGCGGTTAATTAGGCGTTCTTGGCCTATAACTACCTTGCCCATTTCGTCAATGACTGCCTGAATCTTCTCTCTTGATGTCATATTACTGCAATTTCTTGTACCGAATACGCTTCGGTGTTGTGTCCCCTAAACGTTTCTTACGTGATTCTTCGTATTCTGAATAATTACCCTCAAACCAAACTACCTGCGAATCGCCTTCAAAGGCTAAAATATGCGTTGCAATGCGATCTAAGAACCAACGGTCGTGGGAGATGACTACCGCACATCCTGCAAAGTTCTCTAAGCCTTCCTCTAAAGCACGAAGCGTATTCACATCTAAATCATTGGTCGGCTCATCGAGTAATAGAACGTTCGCGCCTTCCTTCAACATCATCGCTAAGTGAACGCGGTTACGCTCGCCACCGGATAACATGCTGATTTTCTTCTCCTGATCTGCTCCGTTGAAGTTGAATTTGCTGACATAGGCACGTGCATTTGCCTGCTTTCCACCTAACATCACCCAATCGTTCCCATCTGAAACCGTTTCGAAAACAGACTTCTCCGCTTGTAATTGGTTGTGCTCTTGATCGACATAAGCCAGTTTCACCGTTTCACCTACCTCGAAAGTCCCGGCATCCGGCTGAATCTTTCCTGTAATCAGATTGAATAAAGTCGTTTTACCCGCACCGTTTGGCCCAATAATTCCGACAATACCAGCTGGAGGAAGCGAGAAGCTAAGGTTTTCGTATAATAACTTGTCCCCGAACGATTTGGACACCCCCTGTACTTCGATTACTTTATTTCCTAAACGAGGACCCGCTGGAATGAATAATTCTAACTTGTCTTCCTTCTGTCTATTTTCTTCTGAAAGGAGTTTTTCATAAGCACCAATACGGGCTTTTGACTTCGCCTGACGCGCTTTTGGCGCCATACGCACCCATTCCAATTCGCGCTGTAAAGTCTTTTGACGACGTGATTCCGTCTTCTCCTCTTGTGCTAAGCGATTTTGTTTTTGCTCTAACCAAGACGAGTAATTTCCTTTCCAAGGAATACCCTCGCCACGGTCTAATTCTAAAATCCAACCTGCCACGTTGTCTAGGAAGTATCTATCGTGGGTCACGGCGATCACAGTTCCTTTGTATTGACGTAAATGTTGCTCTAACCAGTCTACGGATTCCGCATCCAAGTGGTTAGTCGGCTCATCTAATAATAAAACATCTGGTTCTTGTAATAATAAGCGACAAAGTGCTACACGGCGCTTTTCTCCCCCGGAAAGGGTACTTACTAACGCATCAGATGAAGGACAACGCAAAGCGTCCATGGCCTTCTCTAAACGCGTATCTAATTCCCAGGCATTGAAGTGATCCAGCTTTTCTTGGACCTCACCTTGGCGCGCTAATAATTTATCAAAATCAGCATCTGGATCTCCAAATGCCTCATTAATCTCATCGAATTCCTTTAACAGGTTCTTGATTTCAACGACCGCCTCTTCTACGACTTCGATGACCGTTTTGTTCGGATCTAATTGCGGTTCCTGCTCTAATAATCCTACGGTATAGCCTGGTGAAAACACGACATCACCTGTGTAAGATTTGTCGATTCCAGCGATTATACGGAGTAAAGTGGACTTTCCAGAGCCATTAAGACCCAAGACACCAATTTTTGCCCCATAGAAAAAGGACAAATAGATATTTTTTATAATGGTCTTTTGCGGAGGGATGACTTTCGACACACGCTCCATCGAAAAGATGATGGTTTCGTTACTCATTAAATTTTATTTTTATACAACCCACAAATATCGCAATTTTTTAAATAAATTAGAGGTGTATTAAGATTTACGATTAACATTTGAGCCAAAGCACCTGCTTGAAGCTCTTTCTTTAAGACATATGAGCCAGCCCACATCAAACGAGTTTGGATTTTGCCGCGACGGCAAAGTTTTCATCAACCCCTATTTAAGCTATCCTGAGCGCGAAATCGGTTTCGTGCGTAATTCTGAAGAGGAGGCATTAGCCTATTTTGTAAAACGTTTTGACCTTGCGGTAAACAAGGTGAAAGGTCTGTCTGCTGAAATTGAAGCAGCCCAAAATAAAGGTTCCTTCTTAACAAAAGTGTTGCAAATGCAAACCTACCTCATCGAATTCGATGGATTAGGGGATTTCAAGCCTTTGTTAGCAGAATTAGAGAAGCACGAGGCTTATTTGAAAGAATTAATCCAGGCGAATCAGGTGAAAAACCTAGAGATCAAACGTGCCTTAATTCAAGATGCGAAAGATATCTCCGCGGAAGACGACGTGGTAGAGGCGACAGATAAGTTGATGGAGGTTAAGATGAAGTGGGTGAAGACGGGTCCAGTTGATAAACAATTTCAAGATGAATTGACGGCTGAATTCCAAGAGGTGATGGATGCCTTCTTCTTGAAGCGCCGCGCTTATTTTGAAGAGAAGAACCGCCAGATAGACGAGAAGATTTTGATTCTACAGGGCTATATTGATAGTGTGCACCAATTGCGTAAAGCAGAGGATATCGATGATTCGGTGGTGAAAGTGAAGGAGATTCAGAAGGAATGGAAGAATGTGGTAGGATTACCGCCTAAGAAGCAGTCGATGCTTTGGAAGAACTTCAAGAAGGCAAATGATATGTTCTTCGAGAAATACAACCGCATTAAAGGTATTGATTACAAACCTCGCGTTGACCCTCGTGTGTTAGAGTTAACGACCATGACCGGGGAATTAGAATTGAAATTAAAAGATCAAGTGAATATCGTGGCGACTGCTGATTTAGCGAAAGCCTATTTAGTAAAGTGGAAGGAAATATCTTCTCAAGTGAAGAACATGGATCGCTCGCTCGCGGAACGTTTCCGTACGATTTGTGATAAGATCTTTGAGATGAATTATTTATTGCGGGTGATTTCGTATCGCCATACGAATTTGAATGAGAAGCCACGGATTGAGCAGTTGAAGATTATGATCAACCAAATGGATTATATGGCGAAGAAGGAGCGTGGCGAATTGGAATCCTTTATTGCGGAATCTGAGGCCACCCGAATGATGGAGGATAAAATTACCTTGAGTAAAATCAATACCCAGAAACGCAAAATCTCCATGAAGGAGATGTTGCTGACGAGCTTTAAAGAAGAATTAGATCAATTATTGAATTCGTAATCCGAGTTCGGATGCTAATCCAGGAAAATCAAGACTATCGAAGGTGCCAGATGACATCATCAATAGGTTTTGGTTTTCCTGATTTTGTTTTAGGAGAATCTCTTTTAATTCAGCTTGCTGCCGCACCACTACTAGATTCGGGTGCTTAAAATAATTCTGGACCGTTTCAGCCTCTATTTTATCCATTCGTTTAATGGCGCGCGCATGTTCGCTTAGGTAAATGATTGCTAAATCGGCTTCCGCTAAGGTCCCCTTGTATTCCGGAAGAAAGGCAGGATTTAAGCTACTGAATGTATGTAATTCTAAAGCAGCCACTAATTTACGTTGTGGGAATTGTGCTTTCAAAGCCTGTGTTGTTGCTTTCACTTTCGATGGAGCGTGGGCAAAATCTTTGTAAAGCAATTGCGTATTGGATTCACCTACCCATTCTAAACGTTTAGCCGCTCCTTTAAAGGATTGAATAGCCGTATAGAATTCAGTTTCATGAACGCCTAGCTGGGTACAGATGTGTAAGGCTCCTTGTAGGTTTTTTAGTGTATGTTCTCCAAAAACCTGTAAACCATATTCCTTGCCATCATTTCCTTTCAAGAAGGTTTGGCCATTTCTAATCACTGAATCATGTGCTTTATATCCCTCTGAGTGGCAATGTTCAGGACAGGCCTCAGCGATGGCTTCGAGTGTTTTGTCTGTTTTGTCAAAAAACAAATGGCCGGCTTTGGGCATTTCTTCTACCAGATTTTCAAAAGCTTGTGTATAAGATTCAAAAGTGGGGTAGACATTCACGTGATCCCAGGCGATGCCTGAAATCAAGGCAATGTGGGGTTGATATAAAAGGAATTTTGCTCGTCGATCGATGGGGGAGGCGAGATACTCGTCACCCTCGATGATCATAATAGGTGCATCCGTGATGGAGGCCATTAGGTCAAAACCTTCAATACGCGCTCCTACTAAGTAGTCAAATTTCTTGTTTAGGGTCTTTAAAACATGCAAAATCATGGAGGTAATACTCGTTTTACCATGACTACCGGCGATGACAATGCGTTGTTTGTTTTTACTTTGTTCGTAGATAAAGGACGGGTAGGATTCAATCTTTAATCCAAGCTCCTGTGCTTTTAACAATTCTGGATTGTCCGCACGTGCGTGCATTCCTAAAACAATAATGTCTATGTCCTGTGTTATCTTGTTCGGAAACCAGCCAAATTCAGCAGGTAAGATGCCATGTTGTTCCAAAAGACTTTTGGACGGTTCGTAGATTTCATCGTCTGAGCCCGTTATTTCGTGTCCTTGAGTGAGAAGTGCGAGGGCTAAGTTGTGCATTGCAGCACCACCGATGGCGATAAAATGAATTTTGGACATAATAACTTAATAGGTAATTGTCTTGCAAAGTACATACTTTTATTGCAGTTTTGCACGTTTTTACACAAACTCGGGGTGAGCTCGGGTGCACTTAAACAGAGAAATGAAAAATTACATCGATCTAATTGACCAAACCATCGAGTTTCCTACTCGTGAGTTCAATATCAATGAGAACAATGAATTGTTGTTTAATAATGTGCCTATTATGGAGATTATCAAGCAATATGGTACCCCTTTAAAGGTATCCTATTTGCCTAAAATTTCTGAACACATCGAGAATGCGAAACTATTGTTTCGTAACGCGATCAAGAAATACAATTACAAAGGGAATTATACCTATTGCTATTGTACGAAATCATCGCATTTCTCCTTTATTTTAGAGGAGGTTTTGAAACAAAATGTACATTTAGAGACTTCTAGCGCCTTTGATATTCCGATCATTCGCGATATGTACAATCAAGGTAAAATTTCTAAATCGACCTATATTCTTTGCAATGGCTATAAACAGCCATTATATACTCAATATATTTCGGAGTTAATCAATGACGGCTTTAATTGCATACCCGTTCTAGATAACTTGAAGGAAATCGATTTCTACGAGAAATCAGTGACAGCAGAAAAAGTAAATATCGCCATTCGCATCGCGACGGATGAAGAACCAGATTTCGCTTTTTATACCTCTCGTTTAGGGGTGCGTTATTCGGATGTAAATACACTCTACAACGAAAAAATCAAGCCTAATCCACGCTTTAATTTGAAGATGTTACACTTCTTCATTAACACGGGGATCAAGGATTCAGCCTATTATTGGTCTGAATTAAGCCGTTTCATCTATAAGTATTGTGAGATGAAGAAGATCTGTCCAGAATTGGATTCGATCGATTTAGGCGGTGGTTTACCGATTCAAACTTCATTGCAATTCAATTATGACTACCAAGCTATGGTAGATGAAATCGTCGAGTCAATCTCTTGGATTTGCAATAAGAACAATGTGCCTGTTCCGAATATCTTTACCGAGTTTGGTTCGTACACCGTAGGTGAAAGTGGTGCTGTATTGTACGAGATTATTGACCAAAAATTGCAGAATGACAAGGAGCTTTGGTACATGATCGATGGATCGTTCATTACTCAATTACCTGATTCTTGGGGGATGAACCAAAAGTACATCATGTTGCCAGTAAATAACTGGGGTTTACCTTACCAAAAGGTTAACCTAGGTGGTTTGACTTGCGATTCAATGGATTTCTATAATACAGAAGCACATAGCTCCGATTTATATTTGCCTATTTTTGAGGAGGAATCAGAGCGTCAATACGTAGGTTTCTTCCACACGGGAGCTTACCAAGAATCATTAGGAGGTTATGGAGGAATTCAACACTGCTTGATTCCAGCCCCTAAGCATGTGATTGTGGATCGATTAGAAGATGGAACGATTACCACTCGCTTGTTCTCAGAAGAGCAAAAGAGTGAACCAATGTTAGATATTTTAGGATACCAACAAGCACCAGCGCCTGTAGCTACAAAAAAAGAGGCGCCTGCTAAAGCAAAGTTAGCCTCAGTCTAAGATGAAAATAGGATTATTGATTCTACTTTTTGCCATCACGCTTGTCTCCTGTTCGAGACAAGCCGCTTGCCCAGCGTATGGAATGACGCGTGCGAATACTAATCCTCCCAATCAAAGGTTTTAGTCACCGCCTTCTTCCATTGCTTGCGGTAATGCGCGCGCTTCTCTGAATCCATCGCTGGTTTCCAAGTATGCGCAATGCCCCAATTTTTTCGCAGATCATCTAAGTTTGCCCAATAGCCTACGGCTAAGCCAGCTGCATAGGCTGCACCTAGTGCGGTAGTTTCGATAATCTTAGGGCAAATAACCTCTTCTCCGATGATATCAGATTGAAACTGCATCAACAATTGATTTACCACCATTCCTCCATCAACCCGAAGGGAAGCAATCGGTATGCCCGCATCTTTTTCCATGGCTTCGAGTACTTCCCAGGTTTGGAAAGCGGTTGCCTCTAGAGCAGCACGGGCGATATGCGATTTATTAATGTAGCGAGTTAAACCGACTAAAGCTCCACGTGCATCTTGTTTCCAATACGGCGCATACAATCCTGAGAACGCAGGAACGAAATAACAACCACCATTATCGTCCACCAGCTTCGCTAATTTCTCGATGTCAGGACTGTGTTTAATGATCCCTAAATTATCGCGTAACCATTGAACAAGTGCCCCTGTGATAGCCACAGAGCCCTCCAAGGCATAATGTACAGGCTCATTTCCTAATTGATAAGCAACCGTTGTTAATAGGCCAAATTGGGATGGAATGGCTTTTGTTCCCGTATTCATTAACAAGAAACAGCCGGTTCCATACGTGTTTTTTCCTTGACCCGGATCGAAACAAGTTTGACCTACTAAGGCCGCTTGCTGATCGCCTAGAATTCCCGCTAGCGGCACACCACTTAGAACGCCTTTCGCTTTAGCATAGACTAAAGAGCTAGATTTGATTTCAGGAAGCATCGCTTTCGGAATGCTCAATACTTGAAGGATTTCATCATCCCAAGCACAGCTTTGCAGATCCATTAACTGCGTTCGACTCGCATTCGTTACATCCGTGATGTGAATTCCACCCTCCACTCCGCCTGTTAAATGCCAGGCAATAAAGGAGTCCATGGTTCCGAATAGCGCATCGCCTTTCTCTGCATCCGCCCGTAATCCGTCGATGTTATTTAATAACCAGCGCAGTTTTAATCCGCTGAAATAAGTGGCTAATGGAAGGCCGGTTTTAGCTCTGAAACGGTCCATTCCGCCATCCTTCGCTAATTCTGCTAGCTCAGCTCCCACACGTGTATCCTGCCAAACAATGGCATTATAATAGGCCTTGCCCGTTTTTTTATTCCAGACTACGGTCGTCTCCCGTTGGTTAGTAATACCCACAGCCGCTAAATCTTTCGCAGAAAGGTTCGCTTTACCTAGCGCAAGACCAATAACCTCTTGTGTATTTTTCCAAATTTCGTCTGAGTCATGTTCCACCCAGCCCGCTTGGGGGTAGATTTGTTTGTGCTCTTTTTGGCCGACTGAAATAATCTCTCCAGCCTTATTAAATATGATAAAACGAGAACTCGTGGTTCCCTGATCAATCGATCCTACGTACATAATGTATTAGTTGAGGGTCAAAATAAATGCACCTAAAACGGCACCTGCCGCCGGTCCTAACACAGGAATCCAGGCATATTCCCAGCCGGAATCCCCTTTATTGGGAATCGGTAAAATGGCGTGCATAATGCGCGGCCCTAAATCACGAGCTGGATTGATGGCATAGCCCGTCGTTCCCCCTAAACCTAGACCCACAGCCCAAACCAAAATACCCACCATAAATGGTCCCAGCCCCGTTTCGATAGTTGAAAAAGTGCCTAAAGCGACCACGGCCAGTGCGGAGGCAAAAGCTTCAGAGATAAAATTAAAGGGAGTATTTTTAATCGCTGGATCGGTGCAAAAGGACGCGCGAATGGCTCCTTTATCTGTCGTCACATCATAGTGTGGCTTGTAGTGCAACCAAACCAATAATTGGCCTAACATCGCCCCTAAAAGTTGTGCTCCAATGAAGGTAGGAAATAAACTCCAATCCCCTGATTTTACGCACCCTGCTATGGTAACGATGGGATTTAAATGAGCACCGGGGCTACCGAAATAAGTAGAAACATAGATAGCGATGGTTACCGCAAAGGCCCAAGCTGCGGCTATAGCTAATAAGCCAGTGCCACTTCCTTTGGTATCTTTTAATAACATATTGGCAACGACGCCATTTCCGAGGTATAATAGGGTAGCAGTTCCGGCGAGTTCGCCGATGAAAATGGATGACATAGGTTGAGGTTGTTATTTTGGTTTTCCAAAACTATAAAATCTTCCCAATAAAAAAATTATCTTTGATTTCAATTTACCTGATTTCCCCATGCGCGAAGATTATTTAACTGGAGATGCTGAATCGTTAAACCCACAAGAAAAGGAATTTGACAAAGCGTTACGCCCTTTGAGTTTCTCGGATTTTTCCGGACAGGGAAAGATTGTCGATAACCTGCAGATTTTCGTAGGTGCGGCTAAAGCACGTGAGGAGGCATTAGACCATGTTTTATTACACGGGCCTCCAGGACTCGGAAAGACTACCTTGTCGCACATTATCGCGAATGAATTAGGCTCTAGCTTGAAAATATCGTCTGGCCCAGTCCTCGACAAACCCTCTGATTTAGCAGGATTACTAACTAATTTACAGCCTTACGACGTCTTATTTATTGATGAAATTCACCGCTTGAATCCGATCGTGGAGGAATATTTGTATTCAGCCATGGAAGATTACAAGATTGATATTATGTTAGATTCTGGGCCTAATGCGCGAAGCATTCAGATCGGATTGAATCCTTTTACCTTGATCGGTGCGACGACAAGAGCGGGTCTGTTGACATCGCCATTGCGTGCCCGCTTTGGGATCAATGCACGTTTAGAATATTATGACGCCGCTTTGCTGACTAAAATTGTGAAGCGTTCTGCCGCTATTTTAGACATGCCGATTGATGAATCCGGTGCGTATGAAATTGCCAGACGTAGCCGTGGTACACCGCGTATTGCGAATAATTTATTACGCCGTACCCGTGATTTTGCCCAAATGAAAGGCGACGGCTCCATTGATGTGAAGATCGCGGAGATCGCATTGAATGCCTTGGATGTAGACCAAAATGGTCTAGACGAGATGGATAACCGCATTTTATTAACCATCATTGAGAAATTCAAAGGTGGCCCCGTCGGCTTAACCACCATCGCAACTGCATGTGGCGAGGAGGCTGAAACCATCGAAGAAGTATATGAACCTTTTTTAATACAAGAGGGATTTTTGAAGCGCACGTCGCGTGGACGCGAGGCCACTGAAAAGGCCTACCGCCACGCGGGAATTACACCCAAAGCGCAGACAGGAACCCTATTTTAATCTTTACCTATGTCAACGAAAAAAATGTTAAT
>JACCDU011423532.1_pt1 | contig 13851 bp, 15 predicted proteins | sample 7446081 | NCBI WGS metagenome assembly JACCDU01 (sample SAMN15323447, study PRJNA562643) | freshwater metagenome | isolation source: river surface water | place: USA:Blue River Watershed | collected 2017-08-17 | reverse complement strand
GTGCCGCCTTCTCCTCGATGGTCGATACACTTCTTTGCCACCGAACGACTGCATGACGCTCCCCACTATTTCGGAGACAGATCCGGCGGTTCTTTCGTTGCCAAAGATATCTGTTGCTTCGCCTTTCTTGATGAGCTCCGTGCGGAGTGCAGACAAGTCCTTTGCAATGTTGTTTCCCGTGAGGACAACCTTCTTTTTGGTCAACTTTCCCTTTGGAGGGAGCTCGCGGTCGTATGCGTCGAGAGAGAGCCACGTATCAGCAAAGAGTGAGATCAGTTCCACAGCATCCTTGGGGTTGACCTCAGAGCCTTTGGGAAGAAGTTTCTTGATATCCTCGACGGTAGCCGAAAATTGTTTGTAGTTTTTTGCAATGCGCGACTTGTTTACCACATTGCCATCAAGAATGTAGCTTCGCAAGGTCTTCGTCGCCCACTGGCGAAACACAATAGCTTGAGCAGAATTGGTGCGATACCCCACAGCGAGAATGATATCGAGGGAATAGAGGCCAACTGGCTTATCGGAATTTGCAATGTGCAATTTTTGCACATTGCTTTCTTCGTCTACCTCCTTGCTTTTCAATATATTACCCACATGTTTCGTGACTACTGTTCTGTCGATACCAAAAATGTCTGCAATTTGTGCCTGTGTAGCCCACACGGTCTCGTGCGAGAAATCGCCTCGAAGCAAAATGGCACCGTTCTTCGCCTGATAGATGACGACACTACTCGTAATCTTCAGTTTCTTTATCACGCATCAGTGACAGCGTTTATGCCGAAATATCTCTAGATGAGCAGCAAACCATCACAAATACACCTCGAGGGCGCCTTCGCCACCGTCGGCGAGTTTGGCGGGGGTGTAGGTGAGGCCATTGCGAGTGAGGACCCGCTTCACATGATCGGGAATCACCGGAGCACCCTTGGAGTGATGCCCCTTCCCGACAATGATGCGCACATGTCTTAGGTCGGTACGGGCAAAAAGCTGAGCGAGCACCTGGTCGGCCTCTGCCTTGGTGTGACCATGGAGGTCAATCACTTGGTCTGGGGTGCGTGCGTACTTGTTCACTCGCCTATAGTACAAAAGATGGAGCGAAGTGTCGAAAAACACCCCATGGGAGGGGTGTTAAGTGTGCGCGAGCATATTGCGCACAGTACCATGCTCATCGATTGAATAATCCACGACCTGACCGACTGAAAAGGATGCAATCCATTCCTGATGATTCTCTTCGGTGACATTGCTTTCGGGAAGCAAGCACGCAAGAAGCACCGCATGGGGTTCCTTGGTGGCAACATCCTCAATCAAGAAGTATGCATGCCCAAAATACACATAACTGAGACACACTTTTCTGATGATGGCGTGTCCGCTTTTGGCGAAGAGGAGCATGTTTTACCTTACGCGTACGACTTCCTTCACCCTATCAAATGATGTCCATTTGTGAAGGAGCTCCAGGATGGGGTCAAAAAACACCCTGCCGTGTGGCGGGGTGTGTGAGTCAGTGCTGACGCGCGCGACGTAATAGGTCGAAATCCACCGCCTGTTCCACCACCCCGTCCTTCTCCTCCCGCTCGGTGATTACACTCGAAAAAAGCTCAGCAATTTTTTTGATGTTCCCCTCCGTGATGTCCAGTGTCCTCATGTTGAGCTTCTTATCATGATAATACTATACTATTTATTCATCATTCCATCGAGTCGAGTATGCCAATCCTCTGGAAATCCCATATGTACAACATCAATGTGATACTCATCAACAAGCGTGCTCAACCGAGTAAGCCACTGGGATGTGGGATTAGCGTTACGCAAAATTATTTGAAGGACCACCAAGTAATTAAACAGGCGCATGGAATTTGGCTCAAAAATCTCGCGATAGGTTTTATGCTTTACTTTCGGTCTAATACTGAACTCTCTATTCCATAAACGACTGTGGTGTGCACAGTGGTTGCGCAAAACCGATAGGCATTGCATCCAATTCAGAACGAACTGTTCATCATCTCCCCCAAACGTGTGTGCCACCTTGTTGCGATATGTTCGAGTGTGGTTTCTGCATACCTTAATGCACTGCCCAAACGAAAGTAAGTCTGCAACTAGCCAGATTGGTGGGAGGTGTGGCTCAGCATATTCCTCTTTATAATGCAGAACACTTGGCTCCTTGCTTTTTTCAAATTCGTCACTAATAACTTGCGTTGTTTTAGTGAGGCCCTCGGCACTATCATACATTCTTGGATCAAGATAAAAATGTGGATTTCCTGTTGCAAGCGATAGTTCTTGCACATAACGACACTTAAATGACTTCTCTATGCGCTCAAGCACATCAAGTAGTAGGAAACGCAACTTATTATCAAATTTATAAATACGCAACACATCATCGAAAGTTGTACCTGATCTAAATGCATCACCCTCTTGAAAACACTTAAAGTATATGGATAGATGGTAATAATTGATATTATTTAGGAAATACCGCAGTTGTGCTTCATTGCTTATTATTAAACCTCTCTCGGACAACAGCGCCATCTGCGCATCGATAGACAATGGGGGTTTATTGTAAGTCTTTTTCTTAGACATGTCATAGTAGTATACACAATTTAACGACTGTGTATTACTGACTTGCATTTTACAGACAAGAGTGTATCCTGAAAATATAAATACCCACCGCGCCTCTGGCTTGCCACGCGAACCCGGTGGGTTTTTTTATAACGGAAATGCGTTCAATAATGTCAAAAAACACCCCGCCGTGTAGGGGGGTGTGTGAGTCAGTGCTGACGCGCGCGACGCAAATCTTCGAGTTGTGGATAGAGATAGGAAAGACAGAGGACTTCGGCAACCGTGCCATCATAGTGGACGGGAGGACGAGAGCCAACGGAGTGGATGTTCCACTCCAAGCGAATCTCTCGACGCAGATCATCGCGCGTACGGTCGGGCAACCAGTCGAGACTGTCCAAGATTTCCACCCCATCTCGCACATGCGAAAATAGTGCTACATGGTACCCATCTGTGGTGTCGTACCACATGAGGATACCCTCGCCCTTGGGCAAATCATTGCGAGGCTTGTACTGTGCAATGAACATGTTTCCCGGTGGCTTCACATGGAACGTTCTCACGCCTCGCTCTGCGAAGGTGATGATGATATTGGTAAACGTCCGTGCGACCGCACCATGGAAAGTGGCAAATTCACCTACCTCTCCTTGTGGCAAAATGAGATATGCGGGTGGTGCAGATGCAAAGTCAATGTCATTTTGCACCCGAGTGATCACCTGAAGCTTCGCGACACCTTGTGGGACCAAGTCGACCTCACCCTCCACGACCACATGGGAAGAAAAACAGAGAAAGGGAATGCGAAAAGATTCCATCACATACTCCAAAGCATTCTGGAATCACCATAGAACACTATACGTTATTCGTCAATCACTGGTGCTCGCAGGGAGGAGGAGCTCTACGGCAGGCAAGATGAGCGTCGAAGCAATCAACTCTGCCCCACGGGTGTTGGGATGTATCCCATCGGCTTGGTTGAGTGCAGGATCGAGCGCAATCCCCTCAAGCAGAAAGGGCACCAAAGGCACAGAGAATTCCTCTGCCAATCGGGGATAGATGGCATCAAAATCAGCCACATAGTTTGGTCCAAGATTCTGTGAGGCGCGCATACCCACCAAGAGGATACGGCTCTCCCCTGTGCGAAGTATGGTGAGGAGTTGGCGCAATTGCTCTTCGACCGCAGAAGGCGGAGTGCCTCGGAGCATGTCGTTTCCCCCGAGAGCAACGATAACAATGTCAGCTTGCTGAGAAGCAATAAAGGAAGCTCGTCGCAATCCGCCCGCAGTAGTCTCGCCCGACACTCCTGCGTTGATGACCCGCACATCATGCCCGCGCTCGCGTAGCACCCTCTCGAGGACTGCAGGATACGCCTCACTGGGAGCAAGTCCATACCCCGCGGTGATACTGTCGCCAAAGGCAATAATGGTGTGTGGTGAGGTGGTGGACGAAGAAACAGGGGTGGAAGTGGTGGTGGGGAGAGCTCCCTCGGGCGCAGGGACTTCCGCGCGACTCATCCACAGCCATACCGCGCCGAAAGCAAGAATGCTTCCGAATGAAATCATCAATGCATGCTTCATGCGCACATGATACCATAGAGTCTATGATTGAACTCAAACATGTCTCTAAGTCGTATCTCCAAGGTGACACCGCCATCCCTGTCCTCGAGGACGTTTCGCTCACTATCCAGGACGGCGAACATGTGGCTATTGTAGGAGCTTCGGGCTCGGGTAAATCGACGCTCTTGTCGCTCATGTCTGGAATGGATACTCCCGACAGTGGAGAAGTATGGATAGATGGCGAGCACATTGGTGCACTCGCTCCCCCTGCACTCGCGCGTCTGCGTAATGAAAAAATTGGAATTATTTTTCAATCATTCGAATTGGTCCCCGCATTTAGCGCAATCGAAAATGTCATGCTCCCTCTCGATATCCGGAGTGTGCCAGCACGGGAAAAGGCGCAATCTGCACTGGCGTCGGTGGGGCTCTCGCACCGCCTCGATCATCTCCCCTCTATGCTCTCTGGAGGTGAAGCACAACGCGTGGCTATTGCCCGCGCGCTTGCCCAAGAACCCCGCATCATCTTTGCCGATGAGCCAACCGGCAATCTGGACCCAGAAACGGGCAAATCCGTCCTTGCCCTCATCAAGGCGCAAACAGCCTCTATTCGCCCCACTATTGTGCTCATTACTCATGATGTGACCATCGGGCGTTCCATGGACCGCGTCCTCTTGTTGGCCTCGCGAGGGGTGACCGAAACCACACTATGATTCGCACCATTCTTCCCCGACTCATCCGACGAAGCTTCCATCGCCTCGTCCTGACGTGGGCGAGTGTGATGGTGGGAGCACTCACACTGGCGGTCGTCTTGGGTCTCACGCAGTCTATCGAAGAATTTTTTCTCCGAGAATCCCAAGCACTCACTGGGGGCGACATCACCATCGAGGATGAATCCCGTATCGACCCCGCGCACCCCACCCTCGTACGACTCGCCCAAGAAGGTGTGACATTCTCGCACCGAGTAGACTCCGTCGCGGTGGTGGGGCGTTCGTCCCCGTCAAGCGACCCAAGTGTCTTGCCGTATCTCTTGGTCACGCTCAAGGTAGTCGATGAAGCATATCCGCTCTATGGCACTCTAGGTGTCGACCGCCCCGAACCTCGTGTCCCTGTGGGGATGCAAGTCTTTGTGGCACCAGACATCCTCACGCGTATGGGGGTATCCATTGGCGATACGCTCACGGTGGGGAGCACCACCCTCACCATCGGTAACGTGGTCACTAAAGAGCCCGATCGCGTGGGAGGCACCTTTCGACTCGGCCCACTTCTGGTGATGTCACAAGAAGCATTCCAAAAAACAGGCCTAGACGGAAAGCAGAGCAGGCTCGATCATGTCACCTTGATGCGGCTCCCTGAGGCGATGAATGCTGTGACGCAAGAAGCAATCATCCAAGAAGTCCGAGACGCATTTCCTCGCCCGAGCTATCGCGTGTCTGTCGCTCAAGATGGGCCATCGTCACTACTCCGAGTCCTCGACTCCGGTGAGCGCTTTTTCTTGACGATGATTGTCCTTGCGCTCTTTCTGGTCATCGTCAATATTCGTCTCAATCTCTCGTATGTGCTCCATGCATTTCAAAAGACCATTGCAGTCATGCGCGCACTTGGGATACAGCGCGGGCAACTACTCATCCTCTTTGGACTGCTCTTGTCTCTCGTCGCACTCTTGGCTGGTGTCACCGGAAGCATCCTAGGAAACGTGATGGCAAATCTCATGCTCCCCTTTGCCGAATCGGTGATTGGCACCGCACTTCCAGAAATATCCTGGACGGCTCATGTGGGCGTGGTGAGCGGATTCTCCCTCTTCTTGTGTCTCTTTGCCTCACTGGGATTCTTGGTGCGCGTGGCCAACATAGAGCCGAAACTCCTCCTCTTGGGATACACGACGGGCACACGTCATCGCACGGGGTGGCAGGTGTGGGCTGTACTCCTGATTACCCTCTTGGGATTCTTCTTAGGTATGGTCGTGCTGACCGAACGCGTTGATGTAGCGGGCATTGCAGTGTCTGCAATCGGAGGACTCTTTCTTGCCTTGTTTGGTCTGGCGCGGGGGGTGATTATTTTTCTCTATCGCATACGCCACCGCTTCGGGCTTGCTATTCGTGCGACCAGTGCATTTTTGTCACACCAAGGCCAAGTCGCCGCATCAGGGGTGGCGTCACTCACCATCGCCTTTGCAAGCATATTCACGATTGCACTGATCGAAGCCAACATGCTAGGCAACTTGGCACTCGAATTCAAAGAAGGTGCACCCAATGTGTATCTCATTGATATTCAACCGGACCAGCGCGAGGGCGTGGCGCGCATCATGGGAGAAGGATGGCTGGACTTTTCTATCGTCCGTGCACGCTATGCTAAGCGTGATGGATACGACATACAGGCCAATCTCGCCACAGAAGACCCTGAAATGCGCAGAGAGTTCAATATCACGAGTGGCGCACGACTGATAGAGGGAGAACGTGTGATTCAAGGGGTGTGGCATGGAGAGACCACTCAAAGCGCGGTGTCGGTGGAAAAGGACTTTGCCACGCGTGCCAAACTCACCCTTGGCTCGGTGATTGAATTTACCGTGCAGGGATTCCCCATCACGGCCACGGTGACGTCGATTCGCGAGGTAGATACCAAAAGTGGACTCCCTTTCTTTTTCCTTGTCTTTAGTCCTGATGTCTTGGCTCCATTTCCGAAGACGAGCTTTGGATATGCATACCTCCCTGAAGCGGAAATTGCGACACTCCAAAATACCCTTGCTCGCACCTACCCCAACGTCACCTCAATTCCCACCACCGACATTATCGCCACCGCAAAAATGGTCGTGTCGGCGCTGGCTGCCGCAGTCGTGGCGACGGCCATTCCTGCGCTCCTCCTGGGGTGCATGCTGATGTTGTCGATGCTCGCCACAGCACAACGCGAACGCATGAATGACATGCTCGTCTTTACCTCGTTTGGTGCTCGCCTGCGACTCCTCTATCGGATTTATATCGTGGAATCAGGGACGCTCGTGGTGATGGCAGGGCTGATTGCTATGGGTATTGCGCACGCGGTCGTGTGGGGGCTGAATCGTTGGTTGTTTGATTTTGAGGGGTACTACCTCACCGCAACAATTCCCCTCTTGTTTGGTGGAGTGTTTGTATTCACGCTCTTGTTCTCGCTTTACTTTGCTCGTCGGTTCACCACTATCACGCCGGCGGACCTCCTGCGCAAGGAAGGCATGTAGCCTGAGTCGATCGCGCACTCAAAGAAAAACGCCCCACACAGGGGGCGTACGAGCAGAATGTTCAGTCCTCTCCACGAGTTTGACTCAGACGAAACATGCGATCGAGGAATGCTTTGTAGTCATCGCTTTCGAGCTGAATCAGGACGCGGGCGCGAAACAAGCGATCCATGATGTGGGCACCCCTATCGAGATGGTAGCGCAACTCCAGACGCTGATAGGGCGTGAGCATGCTTTGCTCATACATCGCGACGGCCATGTATGCCATGGCATACGAGCGATGCTCACGCACGAAGAGCTCGGATTTGCGTTCAAAGACGCGGAGCGCATTCTCTAGATCCTGATACAGTTCCGTTCTGCCCTCGATTTCTCGCTGGGACTTTGGCAGAAACGTGACACGATTGAGTGCGGTGAGCAAGATGGCACGGGCCTCGAGGTACGGCCCTCCGTCCCGGCCCATGTGCACGAGTGCGTGAATGACATGCCGATGGGCCTGTCGGTGCAGTCCGAGCGAAAGCAGGGTCGACGCATGCATGAGCGCATCACGCCAAGAATAGAAGCGCATGGGCACACCCCAGAGGGTGAGCACCATCAGGATGGCCATGAAGCTCTGGCCCTTTTGCGCATAGCGATGGGCGCGCTCAATCACGCCCGAGAGTCCATGAGAAATGGGAGTGGCATCCGTCGAAAACACAAACATGGTTCGCCTTTCTGGTGGGTAAAAAGAGTGACCGAAATATCCGAATATATTATATCACATTTTATTTATAATGCAACTCTATCTGTCTGTATGCACAAAAACCACCCCATTTAGGGGTGGTGATTACAGGAGCACCATGACGCCAAAGAGTCCGGAGGCCGTGAGTACGATGGTATACGGAAACGCCATCACGCACATACGCCAGTAGGACAGGCGAATCAGCGATGCCAAGGGAGACATGAGCAGAAAGAGGAACGCTGCTTGCCCGTTGGGTGTTGCCACAGACGGGAGGTTGGTCCCCGTATTGATGGCGACTGCCAGCTTGGTGCATGCCTCGGGACTGAGACGTCCGGCATCACAGACTTCCTTGAGTTCCGTGATGTAGGTCAGGGCCACAAAGACGTTGTCGCTGATGGCAGACAGGAGTCCGTTTGCGATATACATCCACGCCAACTGTGCCTCCCCTTCTTGCGACAGGACGAATCCAATCACGGGAGCAAAGAGGTGTTGGGCGTGAATGATGGCCACAAGGACAAAGAACACGACCACGATGGTGGTGAAGGACATCGACTCCGCAAATGCGTGATTGAGCTTGTGTTCTTCGGTGTGGCCGTTCATGGAGGCAATCAGAAGAAAGACGCCGAGACCAACAAAGCCCACTTCGACCACGTGCGTGGCAAGCCCCACCACCATCAGCACCGCGGAGACAGCTTGCACAATGAGTCGTGCGTGTTCCTTGGAGGTCGCCTTGGCACTCTCCGCCTTCACGTGCGCTTCCATGATCTGGCGCACCGATTGAGGCAGGGTCACTCCATACCCAAACAAACGGAAACGCTCGAGCAGGGAGCAAGTAAGTACCCCGCACACAAACGCCGGCAGTGTAGCGGGCGCCATAACAAGGAAGAATGTCACGAAGTCCCAGCCCATTTTGTTGCCGATGATGATGTTTTGCGGTTCACCCACAAGCGTGAGCACACCACCGATGGCGGTACCCACCGCACCATGCATGGCGATGTTGCGGAGAAATCCACGAAACTGCTCCAGATCTGCGCGGTGCGACTCCGTGAGGTGCTCCTCGGAGTCATGACCATGAGTGCCTCCAGAATGCGAGGACACATGTGCATGAAAGATGTGGTAGAAGCCACTCGCGATGGTGATAATGACCGCAGTCACCGTCAGTGCATCGAGCCATGCAGAGAGTACCGCACCAGCAAGCACAAACAGGAGCGACAAAGCGGTTTTGCTTTTGACCCCCACCAGGATGTGCGTGAAGACAAACACCAAGAGCTCTTTCATCATGGCCACTGCTGGCACCATGAAGATGAGAAGCAGGATGACGGGCAAGTTGCCAGTCACCTCTTGCATGAGGAGCGCGGAGGTCTCGGGACCAACCATGCCCATTGCAACGGCTTCGAGCACAAGCAGTCCACCAGCCGGAAGTGGGTGACACTTGAGCGCCATCGCCAAGGTGGCGATGAATTCCAGAATGAGCACCCAACCCAAGACAAAGGGTCCGAAGACCAAGAGGATGATGGGGTTGAGACAGAGTGCCGCAATGACCCCCTGCTTGTACCACACCGGTGCATGGCCCATGAAGTTTGCGGTAAAACCGCGGAAGAGTCCGGTGCTATTCGCCCCAGCCTCAGTCGTCGATGTGTGCATTTCTACTCCTTGAGAACGGGAAAAACATCTGAACATAGAATAGCACAGAATTTGAATTTGTAAAGAAAACCACCCCAATTTTTGGGGTGGAGTGATGATTACTGGTCTTTGAGTGCTGGGAGGCCAAACGTGGCCATGGTGTCGAGGAGGTGATGATCGTCATGATCACTCACCACCAAGGCTCGGGCGCGGGTAAGCATGGGACGATACGCGCGCATCACATTCTCGTGATTACCGGGAATGGTGAAGTGGTATGCACGGTATGCACACGCGAGAAATCCCGTGATGAGTGCAATGCGGTTCCCTGACGTCGCTTCGGTCTCGTGCACGATGCGCAGAAGCTCGTCATGAAGCCGACGTGCATGATCTCGAGAATCAAAAGCACGCTCACGCCCACCGGTTCCAGAGAGTGCAACGACCATGAGGGCAGTCGCATGAATCCACATCGGAGTACCTCGAATGGTCTCCTGTTGTACATGCAGAAGATGTCGCACTGCTCCCACATTGTCGTACCCCATGTACAGGACGGTGGCGAGGCGGAGCGACGCCCCTGCGGTAAACATCGAGAGTGGGAGCATGCGCGCCACCAGCGCAAGAAAAAGGGCGTAGGTGGATTGTTCTTTGCCACGGGCAATCACCACGCGTCCGACGATACGATCGCCGAGCGGAAGCGAGGAGGAGTAGGTCGAGGACATGAGTTCTCCTATCTTACATCTATCTACACGCTACAATATTTTAAGAAATATGCAAGGGTACGAAAAACCGCCTATGAGGGGCGGTCTTCGAGCATGAGCTTTTGGATTTGCGCTTGATATTCCTTCATCACCGTCATGCTTGCCATCATTTCGTTGGCACCGGCATCCACACGCTTCTTTATCTTCATCGCAATTTCCTCGAACAACTCAGGATTTTTGGTGACCAAACCGATAATCGCTTCCTGCTGTTCCTTGGGGAGCGTTTTGAGTTTCTGCTCCATCAACTTCTTCATCAAGAATTCTTTAATCATGGTCCCAAAAGTATAACGCACAGAGGCCCAACAGCACAAACCCCCGCGAGCGCGGGGGCACACCAGGATAAAATGGGCAAGACTACTCCCCCACCCCAACGCGTTGCTTGATTTTTTTGACGACGTCTTCGATATTCCAATCACTCTTGACGAGAAAGTCATAAGAGCCTGCTTCGGTCGCCTGCGCCACCTTTTCGGGGTCGTTGATATTGGTGAGGAGAATCACCGCAGCGTGAGCACCGTATTCGGCATCGGTGCGCAACTTCTCAAGCATGGTGAGTCCATCCATCACCGGCATCATGAGGTCGAGGAGGATGAGATTGGGGTGTTCGGCAAGTGCCAAATCAAGTCCTTCTTGGCCATTCTTTGCCTGAAAAACGGTAAACCCTTCAAAGGCGAGGATATCGGACACTGCACTGCGAAGTGGGGCTTCGTCTTCGACGATGAGAATTTTTTTGTCTGCGTAGGGGCCTGGCATAATAGTGCTGAGTTAGTAGTTAATTGGTCTTCGAGGGGTCGCGTAGGGTGTACGCGATATCATCGATGATCTGCATAATATTATAATCCGCTTTGGTGTAATAGTTATTCACACCTAAACGAATGTACGAATTCACGTTTTCCGATGAAGCAGTGTTCGAGACCACAAAAATAGGGATTTCTTTGGTGTCTGGGTCATTTTTGACATGCGCCACAAAGTCTACCCCGCTTCCTGTGCCAAGGAGATAGTGATCGAGCCATATCACGTCGATATGAGTCTTGGCGCGCAAGATTGCAAGGCCTTCTTCGACAGAGGGTACGATAGTGGGAGAGAAACCCCGCTCCTTAAGCGCATCATGGACAGCTCCTGCGAGCTGACGATCGTCCTCAAGGACGAGAATGGATTGACCATGAGGTGAGATATCAGACATAAGTATAGTATACCATGTGGGACAAAAAGCACGCTAGTTGAGTCCCCGCATGCCGGATTTCTTGGTCATCCCAGTCATCGGAAGCGTGACATGAAAGGTCGTGCCTTGATTCTCGTCTGAATCAAACCAAATCTTTCCGTTTGAAGACTCGACAATAGCCTTGACGATGTACATCCCCAAACCGGTACCCTCGGTGTCTTTCTGTCTTACGTTGTCGGCACGAAAAAGCTTTTCAAAAATCTTCCCCTGCTGAGCCTTTGGAATTCCGTATCCGTTGTCAGAGACCCGAATATATAAGTCGTTTCCTTGGGTGGTGATTTCGGCAATGATGTGTCCGCCAGGCTGGGTATACTTGACTGAGTTGGACAAGAAATTCTGAAACACAATACGAATGAGCTTGGGGTCGGCGCTATAGGTGGCTGGAGCATTGGTAAAAATGCGTTCGACTGTCTGGGTGCGCTCGTTTAATTGAGGGGTGAGCTCGAGCAAAACACTTTCACAGATTTCAACCAGAGATACTGGCTCTGGGTCGACTGCAAAGGTGCCAAGGTCGATGCGAGAGACATTGAGGAGTGCATTCACGAGTTCCACCATACGCAAATTCCCTGCGTAAATTTCTTTGACATACTGACGCTGTTTTTCATTGAGCTCTCCCACGTACTTGGAAAGGAGCATCTCTGAATACCAGCGAATGGCAGAAAGTGGGGTGCGCAGTTGATGTGACGCCAAAGACACAAACTCCGTTTTGGCGCGATCCACTTCTTTGCGCAAAGTAATATCCTGACACAATGCCACATAAAACAATGTCTCATTTCCCTCGCGAATAGGCGCAATCGAGAGCTCGCACTGATAGAGCGTTCCGTCCTTGCGCTTATTGATGACTTCTTCTGTGTGAAAAGGATATCCCGCGCTAATTTTCTCCCACATTCCCACAAAGAGATCGGGCTTCATGTTGTCACTCTTGAGCAGGCGGTGACTTCGACCCATGACTTCCACGTCGGTATAGCCGTTCAGTCGCACCCATGCAGGGTTCACATACACGATAGCTCCATCTGGTGTCGTAATAGACACGGCTTCCGCAGAAGAATCTACTGCCTTTTGGAATTTACGTACGTTTTGGATTTCTTCTTCAATTTTGCTTTTGGCGTCTTCCAGTTCGAGAGTCCGACTCTCGAGGACTTCTTGGACACGTCGAATATTGGTGATGTCTTGCGTAATCCCCGCCATCTTGAGTGGAACGCCCTTATCATCGAGTATCGTCTTGCCCCGATCCTCGACCCACATGTACTCGCCGTTTTGTCGACGAATGCGGTAAGCAATAGAATACGGCTCGGCGCGACGATCGAAGTTGTATTCGACGGTACGCTTGAGTCCCTCCACATCTTCGGGGTGTGCATTGGCCCACAGAAAATCCATGGTCTCTACTTTCTCTCTATCAGCATAGCCGAGCATTGCCATCAAGTGTCCAGAAAGGAAAAGCTCATTTTTGGTGAGATCATACTCCCAATATCCCAAGGCTGACCCAAGAAGTGCGTGGGCATATCGTTCACCCTTGAGCGCGGTAATTTCGACGGCGTCCTTGGCGTGTTTGGTAAATCGCACATAGCCTGGGAGGACAAAAAAGATGAGTACGCTCACCACAAGCGCTTCGAGAAACAACGCGCCAATAACGATATACGGAGCCATGTTGGCCAGCGTGGTGCGAGGCAACCAATACGAGAGCCACCCGATACCAAAGAGCCCCATCACCAAGACAAGAGGAACAATAAATAACAAAAGATCACCTCCACGAGGTATGGCGATATCGCGCATCAATCTCCTGCCAGATTGTAACGGGTCTTGCTCCATGTATACGTACAAGTACCATTGTATGATAACACAAAAAAGACTTGCGCAAAATAAAATGCCGTGTAGTTTGGGTATAGTAGTTCGTTCAACGAAAAAGAGGAACGTCACATGGTTCGCAAAGCAGGAAGAACATCCCCGACCAATGTTGCGAAGTCGCAGCATTTGTACGTCCTGGACACGAACGTGCTTTTGCACGATCCACTGTCTCTCTTTCGCTTCCAAGAACATGATGTCTATCTTCCGATGGTCGTCCTCGAGGAACTCGACAATCACAAGCAGGGCCATACCGAAGTCGCCCGCAATGGGCGCACGGTCAGTCGCACTATTGATGCACTGCTCAGGGCTTCTCCCTTGCCTTCCACCGAAGGCATTCCACTCGCCTCGACAGGCCACCGCACGGCCACCGGCAAGCTCCACTTCCAGGCTGACCTCAGTGAGATTCC
>JACCDU010092190.1_pt1 | contig 13853 bp, 9 predicted proteins | sample 7446081 | NCBI WGS metagenome assembly JACCDU01 (sample SAMN15323447, study PRJNA562643) | freshwater metagenome | isolation source: river surface water | place: USA:Blue River Watershed | collected 2017-08-17 | reverse complement strand
GCTTTAGGCGTTGATTTTGTATTTCACTCAGCTACCAAATTCTTAAATGGTCACGGATCTGCATTACATGGCGTATTATTAGGAAAGGATTTGGAGTTTATGAAAACCAAAGTGTGGAAATGGCATGTATTATTAGGAGGCAATGCAAATGCATTTGATACCTATTTATTAATACAAGGCATGAAAACCTTGGAAGTAAGAATGGATAGACACTGTAGCAATACCAAGAAGATTGCCGATTTCTTAGCTCAACATCCAGCTATTGAAAAAGTAAATTATACAGGGCATACTTCTCACCCAGAACATGCGATTGCATCAAAGCAAATGAAACAACACGCACCTCTTTTAAGTTTTGAATTAAAAGGTGGACTAGATGCAGGTAAGAAATTTATTGATGCACTGGAAGTATGTACAAGAGCTGTTTCACTTGGTACAGTAGATACATTGGTTTCTCATCCTGCGACAATGACGCACTATGGCATTCCAAGAGAAGAGCGCATTAAATATGGAATTACTGATGGTTTGATTAGAATGAGTGTAGGTATAGAAAATTACGAAGATTTAGAAGCAGACTTAACTCAAGCATTAGCTAAAATCTAACAATCCATGGATATTATAATTCGCCCTGCCAAAAAAGAAGACTGCAAAAGAATGATGGACCTGATCCATGAATTAGCAGTGTACGAAAAAGCACCTGAACAAGTGGTGGTTCCCTTTGATCATTTTGTGGAGAGTGGCTTTGGCCCAAACCCAGTTTGGTGGGCATTGGTAGCTGAAGTAAACGGCATGGTGGTTGGCATGGCTTTGTATTATGTAAGATACTCCACTTGGAAAGGACAAAGAATGTACTTAGAAGATTTAATTGTTTCAGAAGATATGCGTGGCAATAAAATTGGTAGCTTATTATTTGATGCACTTATTAAAGAAGCCAAATCCAAAAACTTTGTTGGCATGAATTGGCAGGCATTAGATTGGAACGAGCCTGCGCTCAATTTTTACAGGAAATACAATGCAAGCTTTGACCCTGAGTGGGTAAACTGCGCATTAGATTTTTAAAGATTAATCAAAGAGTGTTCTAAACAATTGCCCCTTTCTATATCCAAAAGATTTAGAGAAACTAATTTCCATTAAATTTCTTCTTAACTGCGCGCCATTGGCTTTGGTCATGTTAAAATCATAACTAAAACCAAAAGAATGCTTATCTGTCAAGATGGATATTGTTGGTATAACTACTTCAGTATTTCTGGTAAAGCATCCTATATATAATCTTTTAGTCAATTCCCAATCAGTTGTAATAGGAAAACTAAATGCCAATCCCGCACTATATTGGTTCACTCCTTCTTTTACATTGTATTGACCATGCATCAATACAGTATTGTTATAAAAAACTTTAGTTTCCGCATTGAACAATCCAGTCAAGCGTAAACCTTTCGATTCATTTATATAATTGTATGTCAAATTGGGCTTGTTGGCAAAATTGGCACTAACCCCTGTTTGTATGAAACTTATTTCATTATGTAAACTATATAGTACACCAGTATTCGCAAATATGGTAGATGGTGAAGAAACTAATGATTCTAAAGAACCAGTTCCAATTAAACCACCAGCGTTATCATATTGATCTGCAAAAAATAATTTAGTTCTATCAAAATTAGTTTGAGCAAAAGAACCTCCTAAAGCAACTGCTAAATTTTGATATAAATTTTGATCCAAATAAATATGATAAGCTAAATTCAGTGAGATAAAATTATTTTGTATTACACCTGCCATCAATCTGTCTGAAAGTATATTAAAACCAATACCCATATAGTTTTTAATATCAGATTGCTTATTGTTTATTTTAGTATCCCAACCTACAGCCAATGTGCTATATAAATTATCACCTCCAACAAACTGAGATCTAAGACCAGATTGAATTCTATGCTGATATAAACCAGTTCCAACAATCGCCGGATTCACAGACTGAGAAATGGAATAAGGCTGAGAAAAAGTAAAATTTTGCGCCCTCAACAAATTTATTGAGACCAAAAAATACAATAATATGATAGATAAATACTTCAAATTCTTTATTTGATTAATACAAAACTTCCTTTTACTTGAAACACTTTATTATCCCAGGTATTATATTCAACCATCCAATAATAAGCGTCTGACTCAGCTACTGCACCATTTAGTTTTCCATCCCAACCCTCTTTGATATTTCTAGTTTCAAAAATTTGCTTTCCTGAACGATCAAATATTTTATAATAATTGATAGAAGTAATGGTTGAGTTATGAATAATTTTCAAGACATCATTCAAGCCATCATTGTTCGGAGTAAATGCATTTGGCACAACAATGACTCTTTCAATGGTCAAGATTTCTAAATCAGATGCTATATATTTTATTGCATAGTTATCATTTACATAAACAGTTCCTTGTAATATTTTATAAAATCCAACTTCTTCTCCAGGTTCTCTTGTTAATGAGCCAACCAAACTATCCCCTTCCACCAAAGGCCTTGAAACAGTATAAGTAAATGGCGGATCTAACTGAGATTTTCTTTTCTCTTTAGGCTCAGCATAAATAGTGATACCATATTTTTTAACAATTAAATCCCCAGGCAAAAACTTTAATTTATAATTGTTCAAATCTATATTGCCAGGAATCGGATTGCTTGCATTCACAATACCAATATATTTTCCAGCACTATCTTTTTTACTATTACCAGAACCCACTCCACTTGGTAGGCTTATTGTTACTGAACTAATTGTTTCATCATTCTTTAATCCAGTAGTCGTAAAGTCAGTACTACTATATACCGTCTGAAGTGGCTCATCACCATAGGTTCTCTCTACTGGCTTAGGTTGAATGATTAATTCCGCTTGAAGAATTTTTAATTTATTAGGGGTATAAACAATTGTATAGTTTGGATCTAATAATAATGTCCCTTGGTTAATTTGATATTCCCCAAAATTTTCACCAACTTGTCTATCCAATGCCCCCATAAAAGTATCTGAACCAATCAAAGGATCACTAACATATGTAAAATATGGATCAGCTTCCCCATATACTTTAGTTTGCGCATCTGCTTTAACATTAATAGAAAGTGGAACAATTGTTGCTGCAGAATTAGTTTGTGTAGTTAATGCATAGTTAGATGCTTGATTTCCTGTTAATGATAATCCACTATAAGCAACATAGCTTGCAGAAATCACATCTTTACTATTATAAGTTCCTACTGGAGTACCCGCTATAGAAACTTCATCTCCAATAATGGGGAAACCGTCTGTATCTGTAGCACTATTAGAGCTAACCGCATTGTATAAATTAGGAATACCTCCTACTGTAGTAGAAGTATTTCCATCATATACTTTAGTGCTTGGAACAGATAAGCCAAACATATTCAACGCCTTTTTCAAAATACTTGAAGCATATGGAGATTGAATAGTTAGGGTATAATTAATTGCATTTGCTCCTGACAAACTTAATCCACTAAAACTAACCGCATTGGCTGTTAAAACATCTATTGAATTATAAGTGCCGATAGGTGTTCCTGCAATAGAAACAAGATCATTTGTATATGGTGCACCATCATTTACAGAACCAGTTCCAGCTTGCTCTGAAGTTAATAATGCAGGAGTTCCTTGAACAATAGCAACCGTATTTCCATTATAAACTTTAGGCGTAGCGATAAATAATCCAGACATGTTCAATGCCTTTGGTGTTATATTTCTAGCCGCTAAAGTTGGCTGTATTAATGTATAATTATTCGCATCTGTTCCAGAAATGGTAGATGTAGAACTAATTGCAATATTATTTGCTACATTTTTGTCTGCAAAAGTTCCAGAAGGCACTAATTGAATGACATCATTTTTATAAGGCGTTTTATCTGAGGAACTACCCGTACCTGGATCAATGGCAGCATTAAAACCACCCCCTGTAACAGATGCGGTAGTAGTACCATCATATACTTTATCAGCAGTAACTACTCCAATGGCTTCGATTTGTTTTCTTGTAATGGATGCTGTTACATTAATAGTAGGATCTAGTGTATAGTTTGAAGCAGCAGATCCTGATATAGTTGAAGTAGAAGTTATTGGCAAATTATTACCAACATTTTTATTTGGGAATTTTGCACTATAATTTAAAACAACATTAGCAACATCAGCAGCAATTAAACCAACTAAACTTCCAGCATTCATAGTTGCATTATCAGTTGCATCATAAATTTTATTTAAAACATTTGCCCCTGTAATGGTTAACCCTTTTTTATTGATGGTTAATCTGCCAGCTACATAACTAATTGAATAATTCGTTGAACTAAGACCACTTGGCTCAATTGCATAAGTCCCTGCATTGATAGCATTCATTGCAGAACCACCATAAGTTAAGGTACCAGCAAGCACTGCCGGTGTCTCATTATTTTCAAAACCACTATAACTAACACTATTTGGACCGGTATAAGCTATTCTATCATAAGTTTTTGTAACATCATTAGCGGTGATAGTTAATCCTTTAGGAGTAATAGTTACACTTGCACTTGCTCTAGTTAAATTTACACAGCCTGTAGTATTATTAATTGCTTGAGCATATCTTGTTAGAGACCCAACATTAGTAATATTAGGTGTAGGTGTAATTACAGATCCTCCACTTGAATTAGCATACCATTCAATAATATCATTCCCAACAGGCGCACTTGCCGGAACTGCATTTACGGAGTGTGGAAGTCCATCATAAACTACATTTACAGGAGTAACAATAGGCGCCAATGGAAGTGCATACACCGTTATATTAAATGGATTACTTCTTGACGACATACAACCCACTTGATCTAACACACTATAAGAAATATTACCAGCACCTGCTGAAACCCCTGTCACCAAAACAGAAGAGGAAAGTGTGGTTGATGCACCGTTTGAATTCCCAGTATACCACCAATAAGAAGTATAAGGAGTTGCCCCTCCTGTACTTCCAACTCCTTCTAATTGAATAGAAGAATTAACACAAACAGTATTATAAGTACTTGAGATTGTTCCAACAGTTGGTGCAGTATTTACAGACAAGGTAGTAGAAGTTTGGGTTGCACTAGTACAACCTGTATTAATATTTCTAAAACTTAAGGAGTAAGTTCCTGCAACATTAGATTGAAAGCTAGACTCTGAAACTCCTCTAGCAGTTGCTCCAACAGGAACAGACCAAGTATATTCATAATCAGTTAAACCACCTACTACAGGAAGAGCAGAGATGGTTGCATTCTCATTACTACAAATTATTTTATCATTATTTGCTAATCCAGAAGTTTCAGCAATCGTTATTGTTCCAGTTGGCAATGGGTTAACAGTAACATTAATTGGGAATGTTGCTCCAGGGCAATTTCCTGCAACCGGCGTAATGGTGTAAGCTACTATCTGTGGCTGATTAGATGAATTAGTCAGTGTTTGGCTAATTGTATTCGATGTTGGAGTAAGTACACCAGACTCCCCCATTGTATTTGTATTATCAACTACAGTCCAGGTATAAGTTATTCCCGAAGGAACGATTTCTGTTGGACTAGCATCAGCCGGTGTTACAGCAAAAGAAGTTCCACTACAAATTGGAGTTGATTTAGCTGCTATGACTGGAGTTGGATTCACTGTGATTGTTGCAGAAAAAGAACCACCAAGACAATTATTTGAAATAGGCGTTATGGTATATAAAATCTGCTTCTGCGAATTAGTTAAATTATTTAATGTCTGCCCAATTGTATTGGTGTAGCTTGTAACAGCACTTTGTCCAGTTAAATTTGAATTGTTTGAAACAGTCCAGTTATACAATGTTCCCAATGGAACAATTTCAGAACCACTATTAGTTGGAACAATAGAAAATGTACTACCACTACAGATTGTATTTGTTTTGTCTGCAATTCTTGCAGCAGGATTCACATCGACAGTCAATGTAAATGAAGAAGATGCACATCCATTTTGCAATTGCGGAGTTACTAAATAATTCGCAGATTTTGTAGTACTTGTATTATTTGTCAATAATTGAGAAATCAAAGATTGAGCATTGGATTGCAATGATGTGCCTGAAACAGTACTTGATGCAATTGTCCATGTATATAAAGTATTATCAGGTATTATATTAGGCAAATCTGGAGTATATGAAAAAGTTGATCCACTGCATGAAGAAATTGTTGTACTTACAATCGAAGCAACTGGTTTCACCAATTGTGTAATGGTAAATGTGCTTCCAGTACAATTTACTGTTGAAGGTGTAACTGTATAACTTATTGTCTGAGGATCTTTTGTTAGATTAGCTAAACTAGATTGATAAATATTATTTTGATTAGTGTTGGTATATTGCCCACTGATATTATTATTGGAAACAGAAGTCCATGCATATTTTATACCATTTGGAACTATATTGCCAGAGCCATCTGTTGGAGTTATCGTCATTGAACTTCCACTACAAATATCAAGTGCGACAATAGGCTGCACAAATGGCATCGGATTAATTGTTAATGGTATTGTGAATGACGAACCTGGACATGTCATCCCATTTATTGTAACCCTAGGTGTTACAGTATAAGTAGATGTCTGTGTTGCACTTGAAGTATTAGTTAATGGATTTTGAGAAATATTACTTAAGGTTGCAGTATAAGTCCCTGATGATTGTCCTGTTATATTTACATTCGAACTATAGTTCCAAGCATAAATTGTACCCGCTGGAACAATATTTCCATTTACTGTATTTGGGTCAAATGAAAATCCACTACCACTACATAATTGGATTGGATAATTAGCAATAGTTGGCTTAGGGTTTACAGTAATTGTCACTGAAAAACTCGTTGCCGCACATGAGTTAGAAACAGAAGTGACATTATATTGTTGTACTTCAACTCCATTTGTCCTATTTTCTAATACCTGACTAATAGGTGTAGTTGGCGTACTTGTACTGGATGCTCCTTGAATATTTGTATTTATGATGTTTGTCCAGGTATAGGTTGTTCCTGCAACAACAATATCGCCATTAAAACCATTAACAGGAGTAATTGAAAAGGAATTACCACTACAAATAGTTTGAGACTTTGGATTTATAACAGCGACTGGAACAACAGTTAAATTAACTAAAAAAGTGGTTGGAGAACACCCAGCAGATGCAGCTGTTACTGTATAAACTAAACTTTCATTTACATTCCCTGAATTAGTAATAGGATTATTTTGGGCAAACTGACTTGATGGATTTGCATTTGCATATTGACCAGTAAGCGTAGAAGTATTTGTACTAATCACCCAAGTATAATTTGTACCATTGGGTACCACATCACCGTCAGCATCTCCATTAAATATATTTAATGCTCCAAGAGTTCCACCACTACATATATTTGCAGGTGTTTTATCTCTAATTAAAGCATTTGGCAGAATAGTAACATTTGCTTGAAAAGAAGACCCTACACATCCATCTGCAGTTGGAGTAATAGTATATGATTGTACTTGAGTAGTCTGTGGATTGGAAATATTGGTAATTGTACCACTAATACTTCCTGCTGGTGTATTTTGATTTACCTGACCTGTTACAGAAGAATTATTTTGATAAACCCATATATAAGTTGTTCCAACTGGTACAATATTCCCATTTGTCAAATTAGCAGGTGTGAAACTAAAATTACTATTACTACAAATTGATGTTGACTGTGTTGAAACATATGGTTTAGGTTTCACTCCTAAGTTTATATTAAATGTAGTACCTAAACAAGTACCGCTATTTGGTGTGATTGAATAAGTTACTGTCTGTGTTGAATTTGATGTATTTATTAGAGCTTGAGTAAAGCTTGTAGCACTTGAAGTGCCTGCAGATTCATTATTGACGGAAGCAACATTTACATATGTCCAGTTATAGGTAGTGCCTGCGGGAATCATTGCACCTGAAATACTTGAAAAATTATTTTGATAACTACTTCCGCTACAAACCTGATCATTAATATTTGAAATTGTTGCAATAGGATTTACAGTAACAAAAACTTTGAATGTACTACCAAAACATCCATCAGAAGACTTTGGAGTAACAGTGTAAGTAATTGTTTGCGATACTATAGTTGTATTGACTAAAGTTTGACTAATGGCAGACTGGCCAATACTTTGATTAGACCATCCAGTTAAATTTGAGTTTGATGCAACTGACCAAGTATAGGTTGTTAAAGATGGAACTACATTATTATTTGAACCACCTGGCAAAGGCGTATCAGTAAATGCGGTACCACTACAAGTAGTAATTGGAGCCTCATTTGCAATTATTGGCTTTGGATATAAAGTAATTTCCAAGCCACCTGTTTTCTCATAAGTACTAGGATTTGATAAGTCATAACTATCACTATAAACTAAGCGATACCTGGTTGTTTGAGAAATACTAATTCCTTGAAAAGTATAACTCCATGTAACATCATCAGATGTAGTCAAACCATAAATAATATTTGTATTCACCCAAGAAGAACCTCCATTGATTGAATATTCAAGTTGCACATAAAGCATTCTATCTGCCTGCATATCAATTGAAAAACCTTGCTGAGCACATACCCTTGATGGAGCAGTCATTGAGATATTTGGTGCAACCTGAGCAAATAGAGAATTGCTGTTTAGATTTAATCCAAAAAGAATGATAAAAAAATATAGAACCTTCTTAAGCAATGAAACAAAATTTTAAAGGCCCCTTGGAATCAGTCCAAAAGGCCTTTAAAATTACTACAATTAGGATAAAGTCTAATATATATTATAAAAAAATATACTATTGCACTCCGTTCACAACTGCTTCTTTATGAATCTTTTGTACTAAACCTTGCAATACTTTGCCTGGTCCTACCTCTGTAAAATGACTAGCTCCATCAGCAACCATTGCTTCAACGGTTTGAGTCCATTTAACTGCTCCTGTTAACTGAGCAATCAAATTCGCTTTAATTTGTGCTGGATCAGTCACTGCAGATGCAACCACATTTTGATATACTGGACATATCGGTGTGTTAAAAGTTGTGGCTTCAATGGCAGCAGCTAATTCTAGTTTAGCGGGTTCCATTAATGGAGAATGGAATGCTCCACCTACTGGTAAAACCAATGCTCTTTTTGCTCCAGCTGCTTTCATTTGTTCGCAAGCAATTTCAATTCCTTTTACAGAACCAGAAATCACTAATTGACCAGGGCAATTATAATTAGCAGCAACTACTACTTCATTATTTTCTTTGGAAACTGTTGCACAAATCTCCTCAACTTTATCATCTGCTAATGCTAATACTGCAGCCATGGTGGATGGTTGAATTTCACAAGCAGCTTGCATTGCTTTTGCTCTGATACTTACTAATCTTAATGCATCTTCAAAGCTTAAAGTTTTATTAGCAACTAATGCACTAAACTCTCCTAAGCTATGTCCAGCAACCATATCAGGTTGTACTTCTGGCATAGTTAAATAGGCAACTACTGAATGTATAAATACTGCAGGTTGTGTAACATTGGTTTGTTTTAATTGCTCATCTGTTCCTTCAAACATGATATCGCTAATTCTAAAACCTAAAATCTCATTGGCTTTTTCAAACAACTGCTTTGCAGTTTCATTTTGCTCGTATAAATTCTTTCCCATTCCAGAAAACTGTGATCCCTGACCAGGAAATACATATGCGTGTTTTGACATGTGCTTTTGATTTTTTCAAAAGTACAAAAAAAGGGCGAAGTACCACCTTCGCCCATACTAATCTAACCAAACCCGAACCGTCTTTAATTACTTTTCGTTGATATCAACATATTGTAAAAATTCCATTCTAGTTTTTTCATCTTGGAATTTTCCACCAAAGAAAGTAGTGATGGTATTAGAGCTATCGTCTTTTACACCTCTACTAGAAACACATAAATGTTTTGCATCCATCATCACTGCAACATCTTGGGTTTGTAATACAGTTTGCAAAGCCTTACCTACTTGCATAGTTAAACGCTCTTGAACTTGTGGACGCTTGGAGAAATATTCTACTAAACGATTTAATTTACTTAAACCAATTACTTTACCACTGCTGATATAAGCAACATGCGCTTTACCAAAGAATGGTACAAAGTGGTGCTCACAGTTAGTGTAAAAATTGATATTTTTTTCTACCAACATTTCATTGTACTGAAATTTATTTTCAAACAATGTCATGCTAGGCATATTCGCAGGATTCAATCCTTGGAATAATTCTTTTACATACATTTTAGCAACTCTAAGTGGCGTACCTCTTAAGCTGTCATCACGCAAATCCATTCCTAAGATTTCCATGATCGCTCTAAAGTGCGGCTCTATGGCAGCAATTTTTTCATCATCTGTTTTTTCAAATGCATCTGCGCGTAAAGGTGTCTCTACTGAGCTTGCTTTGTGTTGATCTCCCATCTCTTCGATCAATAATTCACTTAAAGAGATTTTTTCTTCTTTAGGCTGGGTAGTCAACATAGTTTCTTTCTGTTTCATACAGTCGAATTTTAAGTTCTAATGACTCAGTAATACGAGGTCTTAATAAATTGTAAATCACAATCGCAATATTTTCAGCAGATGGATTTAGATTTTTAAAAGCGTCGGTATCTAAGTTTAAATTTTTATGATCGAACTTCGAGATCACTTCTTCTTGAACTATTGTGCTGAGGTCTTTGGTGTTTATCACAAATCCTGTTATGGGATCCGGATAACCAATGACTTGAACCACTAATTCGTAATTATGACCATGATAATTTGGATTACTACAAGCTCCAAAAACGCGCTTATTTTCAGCATCTGACCAGTCCGGGCAGAATAATCTGTGGGCTGCGTTAAAATGCTCTTTTCTAAATACCGCTACTTTTTCTGACATGTAATAATTTAAGAATCGAAGTTACTACATTAATAACGCCTAGAAATTAATTTTGTTTAATCTTTTGGATAAAAAACTAAACGTTCAGGTTTTTAAGGCTATTTTAACCGAAATACTCTACAAATATTCTTGGAGTCTCGTATAATTTAACACAATGCAAACGGACATTGGAGGGTAAATGAGGTGCCAACTGCTCCCAAATGGCGATTGCCAGGTTTTCTGTGCTACACATTTTACCTGCCATAAAGGGCACATCTAAGTTTAAATTCTTATGATCTAGTTCATCTATAACATTCTGCTTAATGATGGTACTTAATTTCTTTACATCATATAAAAAGCCTGTTTCTGCATCTGGTTCACCCTTAATAGTTACCAATAGTTCATAGTTATGTCCATGCCAGTTCTCATTAGCACAAACACCAAACACTTCTTCGTTCTTCTCTCTAGACCAATTGGGATGGGCTAACTTATGCGCTGCATTAAAATGTTCTACTCTTGTTAAATACACCATTGGTTCGGGTAATTTTTGCAAAGATATAAATTTGATGGAACTTTACCTTATGAGAATCATTATTACTGCTGCAACACATGGCGAATGGATGCCTTGTTTTCAAAAAATCAATCCGGCCTATGTAAAGTTAAACAAGCGATTCTCTGTGGGTTTTCATGAATCTGGTGTGGGACTATTAGCATCCAGTGTTTCATTAATGAAAATGTTTGTCCAAGAAACACCTAGTTTAATTATTCAAGTGGGTGTGGCTGGAAGTTTTGATAAAAAAATTCCTTTAGGTAAAGTATTCGCGATTAAAGATGATTTTGCTGGAGATATTGGTGTGTACGAAAAGAAAACATGGAAGGATTTATTTGATTTAAAATTAGATCAAGCCAATGATGCACCTTATGAAAAAAAATCTTTACCCAATCCTTTCTTGAATCAATTTAATTTATTGAAACTGCCCACTAAAAAAGCAGTTACAGTGAATACCATTTCTACAAGCAAAGCAGCGATTGATTTATACAATGGTAGATATAAAGCCAGTATTGAATCTATGGAAGGCGCAGCACTTCACTATATGGGAAGAGATTTACATATTCCTTTCATACAATTACGCGCAGTGAGTAATTATGTTGGAGAAAGAGATAAGAGCAAATGGAAAATGCGTGATGCGATTTATAATTTGAATGAAACCTTATTACAATACTTAGATGCATTGCATAAAATAGCTTAAGATGCCAGTAATTGATTTGGGATTTTCTCCCTGCCCTAACGATACTTTTATTTTTGATGCATTGGTGAATCAAAAAATAGACACTAAAGGATATACATTTAATATACATTTAGAAGATGTGCAAACCTTAAATGAATGGGCTTTGGCGGGCAAACTACCTTATTCAAAAATTAGTTATGGCGTTTGGCCTTTATTAAAAGATCAATACCAATTATTAAAAAGCGGTGGCGCATTAGGCAAAGGAGTTGGACCACTTTTAATTTATAAAGACCAGCAACCCGACGCAGCTACGATGAAAGTGGCTATACCTGGGGTAAACACAACCGCACATTTATTATTTAGTTTGGCTTTCCCCAATGCAAGCAACAAAAGCTTTTTGGTATTTAATGAAATTGAAGATGCAGTATTATCTGGCAAAGTAGATGCAGGCGTAATTATACATGAGAATAGATTTACCTATGCGCAAAAGGAATTGAAAAAATGGATGGACTTGGGCACCTATTTTGAAGAAACATTTAATGCACCTATTCCATTAGGAGGCATCATCGCTAGAAAAGATCGTGATCAAAACGAGATATCCATCATTGATGCACTCATTAAAGAAAGTGTTGAATACGCTTTTAAAAATAGTTACGATACCTTACCTGAATTTGTGAAATGCCATTCACAAGAAATGTCAGAACAAGTAATGCGTCAACATATTGATTTATATGTAAACGATTTTAGTATAGATATGGGTACGCAAGGAGCTAATGCTATTGCAGCTTTAGAAAAAGTTTACTCATCTTTCAATGCTGCAGAATAAGCTTTCAACACTCTTTCTCTAGCTACTTCATGCACCACAATAGGTTTGGGATAATCCAAGCTATCTAATTCAGGCACCCATTTGCGGATATACTTTAACTCTTTATCAAACTTCTCTGTTTGTAATCTTGGATTGAACACTCTAAAATATGGCGCTGCATCACATCCACTTCCACTAGCCCATTGCCATCCTCCATTATTGGCTGCCAAATCAAAGTCCAATAATTTTTGTGCAAAATATTGCTCGCCCCATCTCCAATCAATTAATAAGTGCTTGGTTAAAAAACTTGCTACAATCATTCTTACTCGATTATGCATAAAACCAGTTGCATTTAATTCACGCATGCCAGCATCTACAATCGGATAGCCTGTCTTGCCTTCACACCAAGCTTTAAATTCAGCTTCGTTATTTCGCCATTGGATAAAATCATATTTTGGCTTAAAGGATTTTCCTTGAGCAATATGGGGGAAATGCCAAAGGATCATATGATAAAAATCTCTCCAAATTAATTCATTGAAAAATGTGCTATTTAAGTTTTGTGTTTCCAAAGCCAGTGTTCTTGCAGAGATGGTTCCAAATCTTAAGTGCACACTTAAATGGGTGGTACCCTCTAATGCTGGAAAATCTCTTTGCTCCGAATATTTTTTGATGAGCCCCTCTTGGTATTTCATGGGAGGAATGACCAAGTCAGTTTCAGAAAAACCAATCTCCTTTAAACTAGGTAATTTAAAAGGCTTGCTATCTAAAAAATAATCCAATAGTTTTTCTGAAGGATGTTTCTTGGGAGTTTGCTTTGCCCAGGTCGCTCTCCATTTATTGGCATAAGGGGTATAAACGGTGTAAGGCTTGCCATCGTCTTTGACCACTTCGTCCTTCTCAAAAATCACTTGGTCTTTGAAATGATGAAAACTGGCTCCCTTGGATGCTGCCAATTTTTCAATGGCTTCATCCCTTGCATTGGCTTTTGGACCATAATCGTGATTGGTATAAACTGACTGTATAT
>JACCDU010907542.1_pt1 | contig 13857 bp, 10 predicted proteins | sample 7446081 | NCBI WGS metagenome assembly JACCDU01 (sample SAMN15323447, study PRJNA562643) | freshwater metagenome | isolation source: river surface water | place: USA:Blue River Watershed | collected 2017-08-17 | reverse complement strand
GGATTGGTCCGGCTGGTAGCTCGCGAGGAGAGGTAACCACATCAAGTGGAATCTCTGGATCCTGATTCTCAAGGTTGATTGTTGGGGGAGCGGTGCGCTCGTGAAGAGCCAGTACGGTGAAGATGGCCTCGATTGCACCGGCTCCACCTAGTAGATGGCCAGTTGAAGACTTGGTGGCCGAGATGGCTACCGAATCAAGATGGTCACCAAAAACTCGACGAAGAGCGGTGTATTCGGCGATGTCGCCCACTGGTGTGCTCGTTGCGTGCGCATTGATGTGGATTACGTCAGTTAGCTCTGCGTCAGCCTGCTTTAGTGCAGCCAAGACTGCTCGCGCAGCACCGCTACCCTCTGGGTCTGGAGCAGTGATGTGGTAGGCATCAGAGGTTACAGCGCCACCAACTACCTCGGCATAAATCTTTGCTCCACGGGCCTTGGCGTGCTCCTCGGTCTCAAGAACCAGGGCACCACCGCCCTCGCCCATTACAAAACCATCGCGGGCTACGTCGTACGGACGTGAGGCGCGAGTTGGCTCTTCGTTTCGGCGAGATAGAGCGTGCATCGAAGCAAAAGCTGCGATGGGCATTGGGTGAATTGCAGCTTCAGAACCACCGGCAACAATTACGTCAACCTCGCCCGAACGTAGGCGGTTTAGAGCATTTGCAATTGCTTCGGTACTTGAGGCACACGCTGATACAGAGGTGCGCACACCACCACGGGCAGAAATTTCCATACCGATGGCGGCAGCTGGGCCGTTAGGCATAAGCATTGGCACAGTCATCGGCATTACGCGACGTGGGCCCTTCTCCTTGAGCGTGTCGTACGCGTCCAGGAGAGTCCACACTCCACCGATTCCGGTGGCAAATTCAACCGCGAGACGCTCAGGCTCGACGTCTGGCGAACCAGCGTCAGCCCAAGCCTCGCGTGCTGCGATCAACGCAAACTGGCTTGATGGGTCGAGGCGCTTGGCCTCCTGCGGGGTTAGAACCTCAGCTGCTGGAACCTTTGCCTGTCCGGCAAAAGTCACAGGGATCTCATACCGCGCAATCCATTCCTGTTCGAGAGTCGAAATGCCAGACTCTCCGGCAAGCAATGCCTGCCAGGTTGAACGCGCGTCACCACCGAGAGGCGTAGTAGCGCCGATTCCGGTGACAACGATTTTTTTAGACAATGTTTTTAGCCTTCGCCTAATTACTGAGCTGAAACGATGAAGTTAACTGCGTCACCAACGGTGATTAGGTTCTTAACCTCTTCGTCAGGGATCTTTACGCCGAACTTGTCTTCAGCGTTAACAACGATGGTCATCATTGAGATTGAGTCGATGTCTAGGTCGTCGGTGAATGACTTCTCTAGCTGAACAGCCTCGGTAGCAATACCGGTCTCTTCGTTAACGATCTCTGCAAGACCGGCAAGTACTTCGCTCTGTGAAAGTGCCATTGATTTCTCCTTATTGGTTATTTGACCGAGGTTAAGTTTACGGGAGTACTACTACTTGAGCGCCGAAGGCAAGGCCCGCGCCGAAGCCAATTTCAAGTGCCAAACCACCGGACTTTACCTCGCCTGACTCAAGTAGTGCGTGCATTGCCAGCGGAATCGATGCGGCGGAAGTGTTGCCGGTGTAGACGATGTCCCTAGCCACAACTACGTGCTCTGGAACAGCTAGCTGCTTGGCTAGTTCGTCAATGATTCGGATGTTGGCCTGGTGGGTGACAATCGCAGTAAGGTCATCGGCGGTGATGCCGGCCACTTCGAGCGCCTGGCGAGCAACCTTAACCATCTCCCAAACGGCCCACTTAAACACGGTGAGGCCCTCTTGACGCAAGGTCGGCCATGATGCAGTACCGTCGCGCAGCTCGAGTAGTGAGGCGCTCATGCCAACTGCATCCCAGTGCGAACCATCTGAGCCCCAAACTGTAGGGCTAATTCCTGGTGTGTCTGAAGGACCCACGATGGCAGCACCTGCACCGTCTCCGAGCAGGAAAGAAATTGTGCGGTCGGTTGGGTCGATGAAATCTGAAAGTTTCTCGCCACCCACAACTAGTACGTATTTGGCAACACCCGAGCGGACCAGTGCGTCTGCCTGGGCGATTCCATAGCAGTAGCCGGCGCAGGCGGCCGAAATGTCAAAAGCAGGTGCTGGGTTTGCGCCAATTTTGTCGGCAAGTAGTGCTGCCGCAGAAGGTGTCTGGTGCGGGTGAGTGATCGTGCTGAAAATAACTGCACCGATTTCAATTGGATCGATGCCTGCCTTCGTAATGGCTTCGTTAGAGGCTGATACGGCCATGTCCATAAGGCTCAAATCAGCGCTTGCGCGCTTGCGGGTGATGATGCCGGTGCGCTGACGAATCCACTCATCACTCGAGTCAATCGGAGCCGCGATGTCATCGTTGGTGACTGTGAGGTCACCACGAGCGGCGCCGAGTGAGTAAATTTTCGAGAATTTTACGGTCTCGTACTGCTTGAGAGTTGGCTGCGACATTTATCCTCGGTTTTCTAAAGATTATTCAAATTTACTGTTTAAAAAATCAACGGTGGTTGTTGATTAGCGACAAAGCTGCGTCGAGATTATCGGGGGTCTTGACAGCGAGAGTTTCGATGCCCGGCATTGAGCGCTTTGCCAGACCGGTCAGGGTTCCAGCCGGTGCCAGTTCTATAAGGGCCGTAACTCCCGCTTCGACCATGGCTGCCATGCAAAGGTCCCAACGCACTGGACTAGAAACCTGGTTAACCATCAGTTGAACAAATTCAGAACCGGAGGCAATCTTTCGTCCGCCGTTGTTGCTCCAAAGTGAGACCAACGGGTCACTGACTTCAAGACTTGCCGAGTAATCGGCCAGTACCTGAACTGCTGGAGCCATAAATCGGGTGTGGAATGCACCGGCCACCTGCAGGGGAATCACTCTGGTGCCAGCGGCTGGCTCAGCCTGAAGCGCAGCAATAGCCTCAGCTGTTCCTGCAGCTACGATTTGGCCGCCACCGTTGTAGTTTGCTGGTTCCAAGCCAAGTTCAAGAAGTCGAGCCTCGACCTCGCTTTGCTCACCGCCCAGCACAGCTGCCATGCTGGTCTGTTCCATTGCGGCTGCGGCAGCCATTGCGTCACCGCGGGTTTTAACAAATTTGATGCCTTGCTCAGGTGTAAAAACTCCTGAGGTAACTGCGGCGGTTACTTCGCCAACTGAGTGACCGGCGACGCCCGAAATTCCCAACTCGCTGGCGGTTTTGCCGCCGCTCAGGGCAGCAAAGGCTGCAACACCCGCGGCAACAATCAAGGGTTGAGCCACTGCGGTGTCACGAATAGTATCGGCATCGGCAGTAGTGCCGAATTCTGAAATCGAAATCCCTGAGTTCTGCTCCATTAGCTGGATTGAATCACTGAAGGCTGGTAGTTCTAGCCAAGGTGAAAGAAAACCCGGGGTTTGAGAGCCCTGCCCAGGGCATACGACAACGATCATTTTTGCCTATCTGCGCTTACGCGCTTCGATTTCACTCATTGAGCCTAAAACCATAGCCACCTGAAGAACGAATGCCTCGCGGGGGCCAGTGGCATCCCAGCCAATAATCTCTGATATTCGCTTTAGGCGGTATCGGACGGTGTTGGGATGAACAAACAATTCCCGCGCGGTGGATTCGAGGGACCTTCCGGTTTCAAGGTAGTGGGCCAAGGTTTCAAGAAGTTCGGGGGAGTTGCTGGCTAAAGGTCGGTAAATAATGTCCAGCAACGTTGATTTGGCAAGCATGTCACCGCCGAGTGCCCGTTCAGCAAGTAGGTCATCCGCTGCGATGTGCCGAGGCGGCTTGGGCCAAGACTTAATTGCGGCGAAACCGGCGAGTGCCGCTTTCGCTGAGCGATGAGCCTGGGCAACACTTCCGACTTCCGGGCCGATGACAACTCCACCGGCGCCAAAGAAGGGATCGAGCGCTGTTGCAATCTTCTGAAATGATGGCTGGCTTTCAGTTTTGGACTCATCGATGCGACCCAAAACCACGATTAGGCGATTTCCGTGTACCCCGATAAGTGCATCAACGCTGTGTTTTCTGGCTATCCTCCGGAGTCCATCTTGATCGATTGGTTCTGCTGCGGTGCCGATTACAGCGGCCACAGATCCTCTGGCGCGCCATCCAAGGGCTGCGATTCTTGACGGAAGTTCCTCTTCATGCTCACCACTCAAGATTGAATCGACTACCAGGGCCTCCAGCCTTGCGTCCCACAAGCCTCTTGCCTCAGCTGCCCGTGCATAAACATCGGCGGCTGAGAAAGCGATTTCGCGCGAGTAGAGCAGAACCGCCTCACGCAGTGACTCATCCTCTTGAACAACGCGATCTTCAACCACCTGTACAACTACTCGGATCAATTGCAAGGTTTCCTGCAGCGATATCGACCTGAGCAATTCTCTTGGCGCGGTGCCAAAGACGTCGGCAGCGACCCAAGGTTGAGACTTTGGGTCTTTATACCAAGCCACGAACGAGGTAATACCGGCTTGAGCCACCAAACCAATGGTCGATCGCCGGGCGGCCGGCATTGTTCGATACCAAGGCAAAAGTTCGTCGAGTTGCTGCAGAGTTATCGTGGCAAGGTCGCCAGATATCGACTGCAGCCAGTCGAGGGTCTCTTGCTTAGTTTTCGCCACCGGTTGACCCTGAGGTACCGGCATTCACGTCGTGAAGGCGGTATCGGTCGATTGCCATCTGAGGAACACTTGGGTCCATCTCGCCGCGCTCAACGAGCTGCTCAAGAACACGAACCACAATTGATGGTCCGTCAATCTTGAAGAATCGGCGAGCGGCTGCGCGTGTGTCAGAGAAGCCAAAGCCCTCGGCACCAAGGGTTGCGTAGTCGCCCGGTACCCATGGTCGAATCTGGTCCTGCACCGCGTGCATGAAGTCGCTCACTCCCAGGAATGGACCCTCAGATCCCTCGAGCTGTGAAGTGACGAATGCCTTTGGAGCTGGAAGACTCGGGTTCAAGAACTTGGCTTCGTCGCAGACTAGACCATCGCGGCGAAGCTCAGTCCATGAGGTAACGGACCAAATGTCGGCTGATACACCCCAGTCGTTCTGTAGTAGCTGCTGCGCCTCGTAAGCCCAAGGAACCGCAACGCCAGAAGCGAGAATTTGCGCCTTTCGACCTGCGCGCTCGTTAGTGCTGATCTTGTGGATGCCTCGAACGATTCCGTTGACGTCAATGTTCTCTGGCTCGGCAGGCTGAACGTATGGTTCGTTGTAAACGGTTAGGTAATACATCACGTTCGGGTCCGGGTGCTGGCCTCCGTACATGCGCTCAATTCCAGAGCGGACAATGTGCCCAATTTCGTAGCCGTAGGCTGCGTCGTAGGTAATCACCGCGGTGTTTGTAGCAGCAATGAGCGGTGAGTGGCCATCGGCGTGCTGTAGACCTTCACCGGTCAAAGTTGTGCGTCCAGCGGTGGCACCGATGATGAATCCACGCGACATCTGGTCAGCTGCAGCCCAGAAAGCATCTGCGGTGCGCTGGAAACCGAACATCGAGTAGAAGACATAGAACGGGATCATCGGCTGACCCTGCGTTGCATAGCTGGTGGCAGCAGCGGTAAAGCCCGCTACTGATCCGGCTTCGTTGATACCGGTGTGGAGAATCTGCCCAGCGGAGCTTTCCTTATAGGCCAAAAGCAATTCGCGGTCTACCGAGATGTAGTGCTGACCATTCGGGTTGTAAATTTTGGCACTTGGGAAAAAAGCATCCATACCGAAGGTGCGGGCCTCATCCGGGATGATCGGCACAATTCGTTCACCGAACTCTGGGGAGCGCAGTAGGTCTTTGAAAAGACGGACGAATGCCATCGTGGTGGCAACTTCTTGAGTGCCTGAGCCCTTCTTAGAAACCGCGTATGCAGAGTCTTCAGGAAGCTTGAAGTCAACGTACTTGCTTCTTCGTTCTGGAAGGTAACCGCCCAATTCGCGACGACGCTCGTGCATGTACTGAATCTCAGGCGCGTCCTGTCCTGGGTGGAAGTACGGCGGCTGGTACGGGTTCTCTTCAAGCTGAGCGTCTGAGATCGGAATGTGCAATTCATCGCGGAAGCTCTTCAAGTTGTCCAGCGTCAGCTTCTTCATCTGGTGGGTTGCGTTGCGTCCCTCAAATGACTTTCCAAGAGTAAAGCCCTTGATTGTCTTAGCGATGATTACGGTTGGCTGACCCTTGTGCTCGAGGGCCGACTTGTAGGCAGCGTAGACCTTGCGATAGTCGTGTCCGCCGCGCTTGAGGCCCCAAATCTCGTCGTCCGAGAGGTGCTCAACCAACTTAAGAGTTCGCGGGTCGCGGCCAAAGAAGTTCTCGCGCACGAAGGCGCCGTCTTCGGTCTTGTAAGTCTGGTAGTCGCCGTCAGGAGTTTTGTTCATCAGGTCAACTAGGGCGCCCTCGTGATCATTCGCCAGCAGGCTGTCCCACTCACGTCCCCAAACCACCTTGATGACGTTCCATCCAGCTCCGCGGAAGAAGCTTTCAAGTTCCTGGATAATTTTGCCGTTACCTCGAACAGGACCGTCAAGTCGCTGGAGGTTTGCGTTCACAACGAAGGTCAGGTTGTCAAGGTTGTCGTTTGCCGCAAGCTGAAGAGCACCACGTGACTCAACTTCGTCAAGTTCACCATCACCGAGGAACGCCCATACGTGCTGCTCCGAGGTGTCCTTGAAGCCGCGTCCACTCAAGTAGCGGTTGAATTGCGCCTGATAAATAGCGTTGATCGGACCGAGTCCCATCGAAACGGTCGGGAATTGCCAGAAATCGGGCATAAGTCTTGGGTGGGGGTATGAAGAAAGGCTGCCACCCGCGTGAGACTTTTCCTGACGGAATCCGTCTAGTTGGCCGGCACTCAGGCGACCTTCTAGGAATGCGCGGGCATATGGACCAGGCGATGCGTGGCCTTGGATAAAAATCTGGTCGCCGCCGGATGGGTGATCCTGGCCCTTGAAGAAGTGGTTGAAACCGACCTCGTAAAGCGAAGCTGAAGAGGCAAAAGTTGAAATGTGGCCACCAACGCCAACACCTGGGCGCTGAGCTCGGTGCACCAACATAGCAGCGTTCCAACGCATCCACGCACGGTAGGTGCGCTCAATCTTTTCGTCACCAGGAAATTCAGCCTCGTTCTCAGGTGCGATGGTGTTGATGTAGTCCGTGGTTGGAACAATCGGAACATTCAGCTGAAGTTCGTGTGAACGACGCAAAAGGTTCAACATGATTTCGCGAGCACGGCCTCGGCCATGTACTCGTGCTACCGCGTCGAGTGACTCGAGCCACTCGCTGGTCTCTTGTGGGTCTTGGTCTGGGGTGTTGACCGCGTATGCATCGTTGTTGTTGATGGACAACTGACATCCTCTTTCGTGGGGGATGGACAAAGAATTCCGATTGGCTTTGGTAAAGCCTCTAAAAGTTTATGACGACAAAGGGAAGCAAATGTTAGTTTTGCCGGTTCTTGACCGCAGAATTAGTAAAAGACCAAAGGAGAATTTAGGAATGACACTACTTATCGGCGACAAGGCACCAGATTTTGAACTGGTTAATCAATTCGGTGCAACCGTAAAGTTGTCTGATTTTGCAGGCAAGAAACCTGTGGTTTTGGTCTTCTACCCTCTTTCTTTCTCAGGCATCTGCACCGGCGAGTTGTGTGAGCTCCGCGATAACTTCGCTCAGTTCCAGTCTGCTGACGTAGAGCTGCTAGCCATTTCCGTGGACTCAAAGTTTGTTCAGAAGAAGTTCGCCGAAGAAGAGAAGTACGAGTTCTCCGTTCTAGCTGATTTCTGGCCTCACGGTGCGGTTGCCAAGCAGTATGGTGTCTTCATCGAAGATGCTGGCATCGCCAATCGCGCCACGTTTGTGATCAATAAAGACGGCGATCTTGTGGCTAAGTTCGTCACCGCCCCAGGTCAGGCTAGAAACCTTGATGAGTACAAACGAGCACTAGCTTCGCTGTAATTTGGCATTCCACCACATTTATGCGGTAGGCTTTTTCGAGTTGCAGTTCGCTGCAGCCCTCGAAAGAGGGGCCTTTAGCTCAGCTGGTAGAGCGCCACGCTTACACCGTGGATGTCATCGGTTCGATCCCGGTAGGGCCCACAAATGAAATCCCCAGACACGATGTGTCTGGGGATTTTGCTTTTACTGTACTGTTCTGCGCCGACACTAGAATTTCCCCTATGGACTCCAGCTCATACATCCCGCCTTCTCAGCGGTCGCTATCTGACAGTGATCTTCAAGAAGCATTAGGTCGGGTACGGTCGGACTACGAGGGCACTCTGGAGGCTATGGCCTTCTTAGAGGAACAGGCCAAACTTCGAGCAGAAGACAATGCGCAGTTCTCAACTTGGGTTGAGAAAATGCAGCAGAACGGCACGCCTCAAGCACTTTGGGCTCTAGAAAACGCCATGCGTCAGCGAAGTGGCCTTCCGGCGCTTCCGGCCCCGAATTTCAATCAAATAGAAAAAGATCTTCCGGACACATCAGGTGTTCTGCTGCCTGAGAGCGTTAGGGAGGTCCCTTACGTTCTGAGTTCTGCGCAGGTCGAGTCCGAGGCAGAGGTCGACACTGCCCCAACGGATCTGCCTTTCAATACCCCTCAGGTTTCGCCGGAGCCTGTGACCGCGGATTCAGTTTTGCAGTCAGTTTCAGCTCCTGTTCCCGTTCCTGTACCAGTTCTCAATCCAGTTCCAGCTCCAGTGCCAGCTCCAAGCCTTGCCGCAGAAGTCATCACAGTTGATTCCGAACCCCGAGTAAATCGTCGGAGCCAGGCTATATCTCAGTTTTGGGCCTGGCTTGGTCTAAGCGGATCAGTTCTTCCTTTCGGTATGGGTGCGCTTCTGGGGCAGTTTGATGTGTCCTTTTTGCAAGGGGTTTTGGCGGTTGCTCTTGCCTCATTGGCCTCGGCCTCGGTGATATCAATTGGTTCGCTGGCGGGTAAAAGAAGCGGTTTGGCAACGGTCTTTCTGTCTAGGGCGGCCTTTGGTGTGGGAGCAAACGCTGCTCCGGCAATTTTCTTAGTCTTGGCCAGGGTTTTCTGGTCCTCTGTCCTGCTTTGGTCACTGTTTGTCATGAGTGAGTCGGTTGGTGCTTCAGCGTCTCAAACCATTCCATTCAATGGTTTAGGTCTGGTCGCACCCGCTGCAGTTCTGATAATCGCCACTGCGTTGGCCTTCTACGGCGGGCAGGTTCTGTTCAAAGCGCAGCAAATTGCAGGCACTTTCGGGGCGGTTGTGGGGTTGCTGTTGATTGCGGTCACAACCTCTGGCATTGCTTGGAATGACCTATTACTTGAAAGCAATCGAAGCTGGGTGGCAACCTTTGCCAGTGCCACGCTCATATTTTCGATATTCGGATTGGCTTGGTCTGGGACCGGCGCCGATTTTGCTCGCAAACTTTCGGTGAATCAGCTGGGGGCAAAGGTTGTCGGGCTGGCCTTCATTAGTTTGGCAATCATTCCAACCTTGTTCGGTTCATTCGGGCTTGCTCTAGCAAGAGGAATGCGCTCGTTCGGGCCAGAGTTTCTTGGTGCGTATGAGGCAAACTTTGTTTCAGCACTGGCCGACTACGGCTATCCGTGGTTGGCAGCTGTTCTCGGGGTGAGCGCTCTGGTGTCGCTTGCAGTTATTTTGGCAATGTCCCAGTACTCGACCAACCTAGGCCTACACGCTCTTGGACTGAAGTTAAGACCAATTGTGGCCCAACCCGTTCTTGCACTTTTGGTGGCATTGATTGCGGTGCTTGTGGTCTATACAGTCAGAACCGATCTCGCTTGGCAACTGGTTGCTGACTATGCCGTATTTTTTGCAGTTCCGGTGGCAGCGTGGTCTGGCATTTTTGCATCAGACGTTCTAATCCGGAGAATCGCGTACCACGAGATTTCCTTGAGCCGCACTTACGGGTTCTACAAAAGCGTCAATGTTTTGAATGTTTCAGGTTGGTTTGTCGCAACGGTGATCGGACTCGGTCTGGTCGACGCTTCGTCGCCAGGCTTGAGTTGGCTTGGCTACATGGCGCCATCTTTGACTAACCCTGATTATTGGCTGAGTACGAATTTCGGTGTCCTAGTTGCATTGGCTATTGGAGTGCTAGTTCCTTTGGCCACAGGAATACCGCGGATTAAACGCCAGGAGGTTGAGGTGCTTGCAATCGAAGCACGACGCACCGAATTGCTCGACGTTCTAGGAATTTTGGAGTAACAATGTCCGTGCCCATTCAAAGTCTTATAGACACTGCAGAAGTTTTGTGGCCAACCGCAGGTGCCGAGGGCTGGGATGCTCCGGGGCTGGTCTCAGGAAGCGCCCGTCAGCAAATCTCGCGCGTCCTGCTAACCGTTGATGTAACCTCTTCAGTGCTTGACGAGGCAATCGACGGTGCTTTCGACATGGTGATATCGCACCACCCGTTTCTCATGCGAGGCGTTACCAGCCTTTCCGAACAGACCTCCAAGGGGCATTTGATATCAAGAGCTGTCAGGGCTGGAGTCTCTCTGTTCGCAGCACACACCAATGCTGACATTGTTGAAAATGGAGTGTCTGACGTTATTGCAAAGTCCATTGGTCTAGCCAACATTCGACCGCTGGTCGAAAGCTCGCCTGGAGTCGGACACGGACGAATCGGTACCCTGCCAGAGGAGATGCCACTTGGTGAGCTAGCCCGGCGGATAGCGAAAGTCATGCCTTCCACCGCGACCGGTGTGCGAGTATCGGGTGAATTTACCCAACTGGTTCAAACGGTCGCACTGTGTGGTGGTGCCGGTGACTCTTTTATTGGCGAAGCCATTTTATCCGGCGCAGACGTCTACATGAGTTCTGACCTAAGGCATCATCCGGTTCAAGATGCACGAGAATACGCAATTACTCAGGGCACGGGGCCGGCAATCATCGATGTTTCACACTGGGCAAGCGAATGGCTCTGGCTGGACGTTGCCGCAAATCAGTTGTCGGAGAAGTTTCCGCAGGTCCAATTTGTAGTTAGCCAACTTCGGACTGACCCCTGGGACTTTGTTATCACTCAGTAAACTTGTAGTACCAATTCAAAAGAGAGCAGTAAATGAAAGCAACCAATAATCAGCAGACTGAACTATTGAGTCTGGGGGAGTTGGACCTTGAGATTAAGAGATCAAAAACTGCTCTTGCACAGCTGACCAACGGTCACCAGTTTGAGACCTTGAGAGCACAGCAGCTTTCTTTGGCAACCGAGCTCATCGAGGCTCGTAATGCTTTGGACACCGTGGAGCTTGAACTCAAACGAGCTGAGGCGGACCTCAAGCTTGTAGAAGAGCGGGTCAAAAAAGACAACGCCCTACTCAATCAAACAACTTCGGCAAAGGATGCGCAGGGTATCCAAGCAGAATTGGCGACTCTTGCTCGCAGACAGTCTGATTTAGAAGACGCCGAGCTTCAGATTCTTGAGCGCAAAGACGAATGCCTAGCTTCGTTTGACGACGTAATGGCCCGCAAGTCTAGCCTCGACGCCGAGATAGCAACCAAAGAGGCCGCTGTCGAAGCAGAGGTTATCAAACTACGTTCAGGTCTGGACCTTTTGATTCAGCGCCGGGCGCAGCAGGCTGCCTCGACCGCTTCGGATCTTCTGCAGGCCTACGAGAAAAAGCTTGAACGCTCGATTGCTGTTGGCCGACTTGTCGGTCGCGAGTGCGGTGCCTGCCGCATCGGCATTGGCGCTACCGCTCTCGCAGAAATCAACGCTCTTCCGTTTGATGAGTTTGCTACCTGCCCTGACTGCCAAGCATTCTTGGTCCGCTAGTGGCGTCAAGCAATCTAATAATCGAGGCTGATGGCGGCTCTCGAGGAAATCCAGGTCTAGCCGGTTCGGGCGCAGTCGTTATCGACGCTGACACTGGCGAAGTGTTGATCGAGATTGCTAGGTACATAGGCATTGCAACTAACAACGTTGCCGAGTATCTGGCATTGAAATCAGGGCTCGAAGCGGCTATAGAGCTAAATCCAGAGGCACGGATTTTGGTGCGTATGGATTCCAAACTCGTCATTGAGCAAATGGCAGGCCGCTGGAAGATCAAACACCCGGACATGATCCAAATTGGCAGTCAGGTGCAGCGACTAGTAGCCAATCTTCAGGTTCGCTGGATGTGGATTCCTCGCGAAGAGAATTCACGTGCAGACGCGCTGGCGAATAAGGCAATGGATGAACGCGAGGATTCGATTGTTCACAGTGAGGGCGCTAAGCAGCGGTCTCCGGTTGCTGAGTTCAATCAGGTAAAGCCGAGTTCCGTTCGTAGCCCAGATAAGGTCACCGAGCCGCTAACCACTCTTATTCTGGTGCGCCATGGACGCACCCATTTGACGGAATCCAAGCGCATTTCTGGTAGCGGCGGAGAAAATCCTGGTCTCTCTGACCTGGGGCGCGCTGATGCTCGCGCAGCGGCAAAAGCCTTGGCGGAAATCGGTTCGAAGGGGCCTTGGGCTCACATCGCGCCTATTTCGGCGATTGTGGCATCACCTATTCAGCGAACGCAGGACACAGCAAACATCATCGCCAACGAACTTGGCCTCAGCGTAAGCACTCTGCCTGAGATTGCTGAGATTTCTTTCGGCGACTGGGATGGGCACACCAATGACGAGGTTATGAACCAGTGGCCGGCTGAGTTTACGGCTTGGCAGGGCTCATGGAGTGCCTCGCCGCCGAACGGCGAGTCTCTAGAGTCTTTCGATCAGCGCGTCATGCGTGGCCTACAGGAAATACTCATTCAACACGCAGGTAAGACAGTCGTGGTTGTTAGCCATGTCATGCCAATTCGGGGAATCATCCGTGAGGCCATGGAGTCTGGTATTTCAGGATACTGGCGACCACAAGTAGCGCCATGTTCTCTATCAGTGTTGCGGTTTTGGGGTAGCCAAAGCGCTGAGGTCGTCACGATAAATTCAACGAGTCACCTCTAGGGCATTTAGCCAGTAGTCTTTTATCGGATGGGTCGGCAAGACGGTCGCGATGGCAACATCGAGGAACGTCCGGGCTTCATAGAGCAAGACGGTGGCTAACGGCCACCCGGGGTAACCCGCGAGATAGTGCAACAGAAAGTAAACCGCCGCTTTGCGGTAAGGGTGAAACGGTGGTGTAAGAGACCACCAGCGCCGTGTGTGAACATGGCGGCTATGTAAACCTCGTTTGAAGCAAGGTCAGACAGAGAACGTTAAGAGCTGCTCGCTCATGTTCTCGGGTAGACCGCTCGAGAGTGTCGGCAACGGCATTCCTAGATAGATGACCGTCACCTTTTGGTACAGAACCCGGCGTAATAGCCGGCCCATCCACTAATTCTTAGTTGAACGAATCGCCAGCGCAGCCGCTCCAAGTATGCCGGCGTTGTTGCGCTTCTTCGCAGGAACCACCTTGGCGCGAAGTTTCAGAAGCGGAACAAATTCCTCGTGCTGTTTAGAGACACCGCCACCGATGATGAAGAGATCGGGGCTGAAAAGTCGTTCAAGCGTCGAGTAGTACTTTTGAAGTCGCTCGGCCCAGGTGTCCCAACCCAGTTCTTCACGTTCCTTGGCTGCGAATGAGGCTTTGGATTCATAATCAACGCCGTCAATCTCTAGGTGACCTAGCTCGGTGTTGGGCACGAGCTTTCCATTAATGAATAAGGCGGTGCCAATTCCGGTGCCCAACGTGGTCATGATGACTAGGCCATCTTGTTTACGACCTGCCCCAAACTTAACCTCAGCAACACCTGCGGCATCAGCGTCGTTGATCACATGGACCGGACGGCCTAGCGATTTGGTGAATAGCGAATCGGCGTCGAGCCCAATCCACTCAGGAGAAACATTTGCGGCTGACATAGTGACACCGTGTTGGACCACAGCGGGAAAGCAGATGCCAACCGGAAGATCTTG
>JACCDU011001041.1_pt1 | contig 13866 bp, 11 predicted proteins | sample 7446081 | NCBI WGS metagenome assembly JACCDU01 (sample SAMN15323447, study PRJNA562643) | freshwater metagenome | isolation source: river surface water | place: USA:Blue River Watershed | collected 2017-08-17 | reverse complement strand
TTTAGATAGTAACACTGCTTGCGTAAACGCCTCTGAGCAAACACATCCAGGTTGGTATAATTTAAAGTATACCATAGTGGGTATATTATTCGGTATTGTATTTGTAAAAGCAGAAATAATTTCTTGGTTTCGCATTCAAGAAATGTTTCGCTTACAAAGCTTCCATATGTTTGGCGTAATAGGTACTGCAGTAGTAGTAGGGGCTATTTCCGTTTTCTTGATTAAAAAATTCAAAGTCAAGACCATACATGGAGAGGAAATCAAAATTGAAGACAAAACATTTAACAAAGGTCAAATTTATGGCGGTTTGTTGTTTGGATTTGGCTGGGCATTAACAGGTGCATGTCCTGGCCCATTATTTGCACATGTTGGTGCGGGATTCTACGCAATTTTAGTAGTGATATTGAGTGCGGTAGCAGGTACTTGGACCTATGGTTTTTTTAGAGATAAATTACCTCACTAAAATTAGTTGAACCATATTTTAATAAAAAAGGCCTCGTTATACGAGGCCTTTTTTATTTCTTGATCCATTCAAAACTATTTCTGTGGAGTACAAGCCAGCCATTGTTTTCCATTTTCTTCATTAATCGACTTATCACTTCGCGCGAACTATTTAAATCAGAAGCAATTTCTTGGTGGGTTAATTTAATTGTAGAACCAAACTTATCTACTTGCTTTTTTAAATAAAATTCTAGCCGCTCATCCATATTTTTAAAAGCTACCTCATTAACTGTTTTTAAAAGCTCCTCGTATCGAGTACGATAAGTTTTAATGACAAAATAATGCCAGCTCTTAAATTCACTCAGCCATTTGTCCATGTATTTTATAGGAATAGAAATAAGGGTTACATCAGTTAAAGCTTTTGCAAGTACTTGGCTTTGCTCTGCTTGAAAACTACAAACCATTGATACGGCGCAGGCCTGACCCGGTGAGATATAATACATAAAGTATTCGTCTCCCTCATCATCTTCTTGATATAATTTGACTGTCCCTTCGATGACCATCATGGTAGAGCGAATATTTTGACCCACTTTCAATAAAGGTGAGCCAGCGGGTACTTCTTTAATTTCTGCATGTTCTAAAATGGCATCATATAATCCCTCTTCTAGATTAGGAAAAAGTACTTTTAATTCGGGTTTCGTTATCATACTGCAATTTACACCATTTTAAATTTTCTACGCATTTGAATAAAAGTAAATAGAGCAGATGTGCAAAGAAATCCAATACCTGCGGCAGTGAGTCTTGCCAATAAGATTGAACTTGGTCCTTGACTGTTATAAATACCCCATAATGCCCAGGCAACAACCAATGCAAATGGAATATTTTTGAATTGATAAATCATATACCATGCAAGGAATACAGCAATAGAAATCATGACCGCAGACCAATAAATTGGTCGTATTCCAAAAGCAGTCCATTTATAAGCAACTAATAATGCAGTGATATTTGCAATCGTGGCAACCGAAATCCAACCTAAATAAACCATGAAGGGGATATATAATATCCACTTTTGGCCTGTAGATAGTTGATGAAGTTCCGATTGTGTTTTTAGAAACAAATGTATAAGTGTGCCTAAAAATAATAACATGATGACCACTGACAATTCAATCTGCAAATAATGCCATGCTAGAATCCAAGCCATGTTTAAAATACACGTGATCCAGAACTGACTGTTTATATTTTGAATAAAGGAATAGGCCTTTTCATATTGCGTTTTCTTAATGGTATAAAATGTAAATCCAATAGTATAAGAAAACAATAATAAATAGATCACACCCCAAATTGAAAATGTAAATCCAGCTGGTACAAAAGCATTCGGGTAGAAACTTGAAATTTGTCCTGTATTCATTCCATTAATTGGAAGAATATTCGCCAATGCATTCACGGCAATCACCCCAATAAAAAGTAACCAGGTAAAAATTATTTTCATTTTAAATATTTATTGAACCAGTTAATATGTGCATTATGACGATGTACAATATAACTTGGCACTCTAACACCATGGTTCTGATTCGGGTAGATAATTAATTCAGTTGGAATACCTTCTGATTTAAATGCTTGGTACATTTGTTCTGCCCCTATGACAGGCACATTAAAATCAGCTTGACTTGCCATGAATAAAGTAGGCGCTTTAATCTCCTTTACTTTATAGAAAGGATAAGACAATGCCTCCCACTTTTTAGGATTTTCCCAAGGTTTTCCAATCTCTTCTTCATACTGTGCAATGTATTGATCAGAGCCATACACAGACATCATAAGTGAACTTCCGGCACCGCTCACAGCTGCTTTAAATCTTTTATCTGTTGCAATAGTATAATTAGATAAAATGCCGCCATAGCTCCAACCGGCTATTCCTAATCTGTTTGGATCTACCACCCCTTCTTTTATTAAATAATCTGCAGCGCCAACAATATCCTTCACTTCTTTATTACCCCAATCAGCATAAATCGCATTTGTAAATGCTGCACCTCTTCCGCTACTTCCTCTATAATTGACTGTCGCAACAGCATAACCAGCTTCAGCATAAATTCTTGATGTCATGTCAAAAGCATAATCATCTTGTGCAACTGGACCACCATGAATAAATAAAATCAAAGGCAAGTTTTTTGCACCACTATCTGGCAAATGTAAAATGCCCGAAACGAGTGTGCCGTCAGATGAAGTAGATTGAAAACCTCTATGATAGCCCTTTTTTAATTTTGAAGTAAATGCATCTTGTAAATGAGTTAATCTTTTTGAAGTTTTATTTTGAAAACTATAAACTTCGTTTGGCGTTTCTAAATTACTAAATAAGAAAACGATATCACCTTTGTCATTCATATCCATTGAACTATATACGCCCATCTCATTGGTTAATAATTCAGGTTTTTGTGATTGAAGATTGAATTGAACAAGATTTTGTTTTCTATCATCTTCAATTAAAGACAAAATTGATTGACCGTCTTTACTCCAAAAAATAGAAGAGAATGCACGATCATAATTTTTTGAGACAACCGTTGATGTTTTTGTTTTTAAATCATAGATGCCTAATTGCGCAAGGTCATACATGTCATAATTTCTTTCAGAACTAGATTGTAAAAACGCAATTTTATTATTGTCAGGACTAAATACTGGATTTGAATTAGCTCCTTTAAAATTCGTTAACTGTAGTGGTGTAGCGCCTTTAGCAAGGTTTAACAAGAAGATATCTGTATTGGAATTTTTATCTGGATTGGTAGTCACATTGCTTGTATAAGCAATCATTTTATCATCAGAACTTATAGACACATCAGACTCATTATAATTACCTGTTGTTAATGTGTCTAATTTTTTAGTTGTAATATCGAAAGTATAAAGGTGGGTTTTACGATTGTCTAAATATCCTTCATAATCTTGTTTGAATTTGTATCGGCTAATTTCATAAGGTGTTCTGATTTTTGATTTGGCCGTATCTGCATAATTAAAATCTTTAATCACCATGACCACTTTCTTACCATTATTAAACCAAATATAATCTTCTAATTCTCCTTTAATATCTGAAACCTGGACACCCTCTCCGCCACGACGATCCATTAAAAATAACTGTGAGCCATTGTCTTCATCTTTGCCTTTGGATAAATAGGAAATATATTTTCCATCAGGACTCCACTGGTAATTACCTACCCCTTTTGTTTGTTCTGTAAGTGTAATCGTTTCTTTACCATCGGCACTCATCATATACAATTTTGAAACAGCCCTATCTTTTGCCCCATCGATTTTTGATTGACTATATAAAATCCAGCTTCCTTCTGGGGATATTTTTGGTCTCGATACAGATTCCATTTTGTATACATCATTTGGTACTTGTGCAAATACCAAGCTGGTCATTAGAAAAGAAAAAATGGATAACAACAGTTGCTTCTTCATAGCTGGCAAAATTTAATTTTAAATAGAAATCTAATTTACTAAATATATGTATGCATTAGGACGGAAAAGGAAAGGCGGTATAGAAATACCGCCTTTATTCAGGATTGCTTGCTTATTAATGGACCCTGAAAGTCCAATAGTTGTCATGGATGGAGTTGAACCATCGTAAAGGGTTTTGCTGACCCTTGCCTATCCCTTCGGCCACATGACGATAGGACAAAAGTAGGGAAAATTTATTTAAAAGTCTACTATTTTGATAGACTTTTAAATAAATTTTTAAATGAGGTACTGAAATACCAGTGTAAAGTAACTAGGATTTACTTTGATTTGAATTGATCAGTTGTTGATATTGTCCAGGGGTAATGGATTCCATCTTTTTAAACAATCGAACAAAATAATTGACATCATGAAATCCGCATTCGAATGCGACAGACTTAAGTGTATTCTTTGGATTGGCTAACAAGGTTTTTGCCAACTTTATTTTCTCAGAAATAATATATTCTAATGGACTAATGCCATACTCTTTCTTAAACGACCTATAAAAGGTTGCCTTACTCATACATGCTTTTTCGCTCAAAACTCCAAGCTTTATATCTTCAGTAATATTTGATTTTATAAAGCCAGTTATGTAGGATAGCGGATTAGCATTAGTGGATCCTTTAATTTCTCCCATCCTGTCTAACTCAAGCCTGTTTTGGGATTGAATAATATTAACTATTAATTCTTGTAAATTTAAATCTGCTAATACATCTTTCAAAGGCAGACTACTTGAACATATATTTATAATCTTATTCAATAGGTTGGCAATTTCAATACTATTTTGAAAATGATAATTGTTTTTACTAAAATTCCAATAGTCGTCCCCCATACGTGGATACTTGTCATTTAAAAATGCCAAAGTATTTTCGATTTTTTGATGATCAATCGCGAGGGCAATACATTGCGTAGGATTATCTTTTGTCGCTTCTGGAAAATCAATCTTCATGGTAACGCCACTAGGTACTAAAACAGTTTCTCCTGGCAAATAATCAAAACCTTCATTGTCAAACAAATGCATCACTTTTTTTCCCCTTAACATAGAAGTCACTACAAAATCATTAAATGTAAGCGGAACAGATGCAGTTGCTTGATGGGTTTCAAAGACATTAAGTTCACATTTTTCCAAGGTATAAGCTGTCCTATTTTCCACTAAAGTTTTTAGTGACTTTTCTTGGGTAAGGCTTACTGGATTAAGTTGTCTTCTGTGCCCCATCGGTCGTTATATTAAAATATTGAAAAACAATAGATTATGATTTGTATTACAAACTGGCTGTCCATTTTGTGCTATAAACTGACTTAAATATACTATAATTTTTAAACAAAACTAAATACTATTACAACCTAAAACGATAAAAGCTATGTCAACAATTGTATCTCGTCCTACTTTTAAAGAGAAGTACGACAACTTCATTGGAGGTAAATTTGTACCTCCTGTAAAAGGTGAATATTTTGATAATGTTTCACCTATTGATGGTAAAGTCTTCACCAAAGCCGCTCGATCTGGCAAAGAAGATATTGATTTGGCATTAGATGCTGCCGAAAAAGCATTTGTAACCTGGAGCAAAACATCTCCTACATACCGAAGCAATTTATTATTAAAGATTGCGCAAGTAATGGAGGATAACTTAGAGTACTTAGCCACTGTTGAAACAATCGATAATGGTAAAGCTTTAAGAGAAACTAGAGCGGCAGATTTACCATTATGTATAGACCACTTCCGTTATTTTGCTGGTGTCATTAGAGGTGAGGAGGGCACTATAGCAGAACACGACGAAACTACAGTTAGTATAGTCCTACATGAACCGATTGGTGTTGTAGGTCAGATTATTCCTTGGAATTTCCCATTACTAATGGCTACTTGGAAAATTGCACCAGCTTTAGCCTCTGGTTGTTGTACAGTGGTAAAACCTGCAGAGCAAACACCTACATCAATTATGTGTTTCTTAGAATTAATTGCAGATATTTTACCGGCGGGTGTATTAAACGTGGTGACTGGTTTTGGTCCAGAAGCTGGAAAGCCCTTAGCTACTTCGTCAAGAATTGCCAAAGTTTCATTTACTGGTGAGACCACTACCGGAAGATTAATTATGCAATATGCTTCTGAAAATTTAATTCCAGTTACCATGGAATTAGGTGGCAAGTCTCCTAATATTTTCTTTGAATCAGTAGGCGATGCAGATGATGAATTTTTTGATAAAGCAGTAGAAGGTGCTGTAATGTTTGCTTTGAACCAAGGAGAAGTTTGTACTTGTCCTTCTAGAATTTTAGTGCACGAAAATATTTATGAAAAATTCATGAAGCGTGTAGTAGAAAGAACGAACGCCATCAAAGTTGGTCATCCTTTGGACGGCTCTGTCATGATGGGTGCACAAGCGTCTAATGATCAATTTGAAAAGATTTTATCTTATTTAAAAATTGGTAAAGAAGAGGGAGCTGAAGTTTTATGCGGAGGTTCGGCAAATAAATTAGACGGAGAATTAGAAGGGGGATATTATATTCAACCAACAATTTTCAAAGGCCATAATAAGATGCGCATTTTCCAAGAAGAAATTTTTGGACCTGTAACAAGTGTAACTACTTTCAAGACAACTGAAGAGGCATTAGCAATTGCAAATGACACTTTATACGGTTTGGGCGCTGGTGTATGGACGAGAGATGCGCATGAATTATACCAAGTACCAAGAGGTATTCAAGCGGGTCGCGTTTGGGTAAACTGTTACCATGCATATCCAGCGCACGCGCCATTTGGTGGTTATAAAAAATCAGGATTCGGAAGAGAAACACATAAAATGATGTTGAGTCATTATAGACAAACCAAAAATATGTTGATCTCTTATGACAAAAATAAGTTAGGATTCTTTTAGTAGAAATTTCTAATTTTAATAAACAAAGGGCCTTCTTAATTTCTTGGAAGGTCCTTTGTATTATACAACTTAAGCATTATGACAAATAGAGTACTCGTTACAGAAGCTGCAGCCAAATTAATTGAGACCTTAAAAGAAAAACATGGCCCTTTGATGTTTCATCAAAGCGGAGGTTGTTGTGATGGCTCACAACCTATGTGTTTTGAAGAGGGTGAATTTAAATTAGGAAGTAGCGATATTCAATTAGGCGAAATCGAAGGTTGTGGTTTTTATATGAGTAGAGATCAATATGCTTATTGGCAACATACACAACTAACCATTGATATCACTCCTGGGAGAGGTTCTAGCTTTTCATTAGAGATTCCATTGGGCTATAGATTTATGGTTCACTCTAGATTGTTCACAGAAGAAGAAGCGTTGGATTTAGCACCAATTTTGGATTGTTAATCAGATGGTTTAATAAAAAAAATAGGGCGCAAAATTTGCGCCCTATTTTTTTTATTAGATTGAATGCTTTTACTTAATTGTTGGATAGGTAATTCCCAATTGCTCTAGATAGGTTCCATACTTACTAGGATCATAATAGAATTTTTCAAGTTGGGGTCTATAAGTACCTTGTATTTCTTTATTTAAATGAATGGCAGGTGGGTCATTCTTTGTAATGAAAGGAATATACTGCACGTCTTTTGTTTGAACTTCTTTGAAATATTTTTTAGCGTCTGCTACTAATTGCGGTTTGGTAAATAAATCTAAAAGTGTCATTGCTGTTGCTTCGGCGCCCACCAAGGATCCCTTATGTGCAATAGGCGTAGCCATTGCAATTGCGTCCGCCCAATGATGCCCTTTTGTACCAGGAATATTCGCAGGATACCTTAATACGATAGTTGGTAAGTTCCATGAAATATCTGCGATATCATCCGAACCACCTCCCCAAGAAAAAGCAACAGATCCTTTTAAGGTATCAACATTATTTTTTAATCCATCAATTGGATTGCCTTGTTGGTCTTTCTTAGGCGCTTCTACTAATTTTTGTACGCCCTTTGCCAATGCAATATCTTTTTCATCCCAAATAGGCATGCCTACTTTTTTAATATTCGCATACATTGCTTCGGCAAGTGGCTTATTAAAATGACCTGGCCACGCAGTACCTAACATTTGATGCGTCATTTTTGTATTGGTCATAATTGCTGCGCCTTCTGCAATTTTAATACCAGACTCATAGTTCATTTTAATATCCTCATAAGTACGCTCTCTAAAATAATACCAAACACTCGCCTTACTTGGTACCACATTGGGCTGATCACCACCATCCACAATCACATAATGAGATCTATTGGTAGGTTTTAAATGCTCTCTCTTAAAATTCCAGCCCACGTTCATTAATTCTACTGCATCCAATGCGCTTTTTGCTCTCCAAGGTTGTCCTGCAGCATGAGCGGCTTCCCCTTCAAAATCAAAACGAACACTTACAAGACCATTGCCTCCATTGTCACCATAGCTTGAGGTGAAGTCGCCACTTACATGCGTAAAAATACAGGCATCTACCTCTTTAAAATAGCCGTCACGTACATACCATGCTTTTGTCCCAACTAATTCTTCTGCAATACCCGGCCAAATTAGAATCGTACCTGGTAATTTTTCACGCTCCATTAATTCTTTCATTGCAATTGCTGCGTAAATGATGACAGCCTGCCCAGAATTATGTCCTTCCCCGTGGCCAGGTGCGCCTTCCACAATCGGTGCTTTATAAGCCACCCCTGGTTTTTGAGAAGCTTTTGGAATACAGTCCACATCACTTCCTAGTGCAATAACAGGTGAGCCACTGCCCCATTTAGCCATCCAAGCTGTTGGTACATTTGAAATGCCCTGCTCAACTGTAAATCCGTTTTTATTCAACACAGAAGTAATATATTTTGAGGTTTCTACTTCTTGAAAGCCTAATTCAGCAAAGCTGAAAATTTGGTCTACCATCACTTGTACTTCCTTAGATTTACCAGCAACAGCCTGCATTAGCGACTGCTTCATGGTGGCTAAATCTTTTTCGGAATATTTTTTTTGCGCAAGAGAAGGCAATGAAATTGCGATCAAACAAACGAACGCAATAACTTTTTTTAATAATCGGTCTAACATAGATTTCTATTTTGATGAAGGATGAAAATGAGAATTCGAAAATAAGTTACAAAAAAATCCCCTATCAAAAAGATAAGGGATCAATATTATTTAAATGGTTGGTTTTATTTAGCAGCCATCTTGAACTCTATTTTTTTAGCATTAGTAGTTGGATTCTTAATTGAAGCGACTACAACTTCTAGATTATATAAAACGCCCGGAACTAAACCAGTGATATTAACTGGATTCGATAAGTTTTTAGTTACCGCAATTTCATTGGTAAACGAAGTCGTATTATCAGCTAGTTTGATCAATTTTGTAACGACTGAAACACCTGATTCAGGCATAGAAGCCAATCTTACTTCAATTCTTTGAGCAGTACCAACAACTGCAAAAATATTGGTCGCTCCAGGATCAATATCTACCACCACTGCATTCGCGGCAGTTAAGCTTGGCTCAACCGCTGCAGGTGGCTGAGGCGTTGGAGGCGCAGGAGCATCCCCTCCCTTGCTACAAGCAATTAGACTTACACTAAGTATCGTAATAAAAAGTAGGTGTTTCAACAACTTCATTGGTGGATTTTGAAAAATAAAGATAGGAAAATTTCTTTTACATATAGGGTTCTAAACTGGCATTAGAAAGATTTTTGACAGTATAAATACCAAGATTTGACCAAAGATGGCCTGTTATATTTAAGCATGCATTTATTAAATATAACCAGGCAAATTGTATTGATTTTATTGATTCTCAATATTATTGATATAAAGGTTTTTGGGCAATCATTTGCTTTGCAATCTTTTACGCAATCATCCACCTATTTTGGAATAACAAAATATACTATCGTTCAATTAGATTGGCAACTGGACTTGGGCAATTCAACTATTGAACTTAACAATGCTCCAAATTATTTTTTTACTGCAGGTTTTATTCAGCCCAATATTTATCGATACCATCATAACACAAAGCCAATCGACTATGAACCCAAAATTGCTATTCATTATAATACACCTACCCAATGCATTCAATTATCCGCCCAAGAATCAGAATTAATAATTTATGGTGTTCAGATTTTAAATTTTTCTGGCGCACTAATTTATACGCATAAAACAAAAATTTCAAGCAGTCGACTTTCTTTTTTTATTCCCCTCTCAAACCAATCTTCTGGAATATATTTTATTCAGGTTTTTTATCTACCAGAAAACATTTCTCCTATACATTCATTTTGGATCAAGACACAAAAAATAGTTATGCAATGAAAGTTTTAATTTTGATGATTTTTATTTCTATTAATACTGCAGTTTTTTCTCAATTCAATAAGGGCATTGCATTTCAGGCAATTGCAAGAAATAGTCAGGGGCTAATTATGAGTAATCAAAAACTTCAAATAAGAATAAGTATATTAACAGATACCATTGAGAATAATATTGTATACCAAGAAATCAAATCCATCACCACGAATCCACTTGGATTATTTTCTGTTTTAATAGGGGCTGATGAAATTGCAAAAATTAAAACTGAAGGCAACTTTAATAACATAAAGTGGGGTGATAAAGCGCATTTTATTCGTGTTGAAATAGACCCAGAAAATCATTTTCAATTTATTCAACTTGGTCAACAAGCAATTAATTATGTGGCTTACTCTTTTACAACAGAGCATATCAAATCAGAAAAAATAGAAGGGTTAATTTCAGTCACACAAGGAGGAACGGGTGTTAACAATCTTCCTTCTTTGAAACAAGCCATGTTATTAGACAAAGTAAATAATATTGCCGATTCGAATAAAGTGATTAGTAAACCAACTTCAATCGCACTTAATAACAAATTAGAAAAGAAAGACACAATCCACTTAAGTAATAGAATCAATCAAAAGATTAATATAGGAGAGATTAATCAAAAGGAGATAGAGCGTGGTTTAGGTTTTATGCCATTTGAGTTAGATTATGGCACATTTTATGATACTAGTAAACAAGTTGCTACAGTCATCAATACGGCAGTTGCTATCAATTGGAAGGATACAAGCATAAGTAATAAGCATATTTATATTGGGAATAATACCGCATTAATGCCCACTAGGTTAACTGTTTTAAAAAACGGGGTCTATTTTGTGCAGTATAGTGTTCAGGCAAGCAATGCATCGATTTCTAATGATGAAATTAGTGTTTGGATTAGACGAAATGGAGCTGCCTATCCAAATAGTCTAAGGCAAACTCTAACAGGACTACCTGGAACAAAAAATATCCTATTCGGGCAAGGGCTTATACCCCTTGGGGAGGAGGATTATATAGAACTGTTTTTTAGTGTGCGAAACATTCAGACGCAATTGATTAAAACGAACATACTAAGTAATCCATCTAGACCTGCTACACCAAGTGCACAAATTTCTATCATAAGAATTCAATAAGATTCATCGTATTAGATTTAAACGCTGTTTTTTAATCTATCCATTCATAAAATTTGTTTTAAAATACAAGTCCGCCTTGTTAACTTTAGTTAGACTAAAACTAACATTATGCGTCGAATCGTTTATCTGATATCTTTTGTACTGATTTTAGGTACACAAGTATTTGCACAATCTGTCCCAAGTCCCAAAAGCCATTTTGGATTTAATATTGGAGACAATTACAAGCTTGCTACTTTTACTGCAACAGAAGCTTATTTAAAAAAAATTGCAGCAAGTTCAAATAAAGTTAAACTCACTTCAATTGGCAACACCGAAGAAGGGCGTAGTCAATATATGGTGGTAGTTTCTAGTCCTGAAAACTTAAAGCAATTACAAAAGTATAAATCCATTTCCCAAAAAATAGCAAGAGCAGAAAGCTTATCAGAAGCGGATGCGAAGGCATTAGCAGCGGAAGGAAAAGCGGTGGTTTGGATTGATGGAGGACTTCACGCTACTGAAGTTGTAGGCATACACCAATGGATAGAAACCCTTTATCAACTTATTACACGTTCGGATGATGAGACAAAAAACATTTTAAGGAATACCATTATTTTATTTGTTCATGCAAATCCTGATGGACAAGAATTAGTTTCTAATTGGTACATGCGTAATACAGATACTTTAAAAAGAAGTACGTCGGCATTGCCTCGATTGTATCAAAAATATATTGGACATGATAACAATCGTGACTTCTTTATGATGAACATGAGTGAGTCAAAGAATATGAGTCGTCAACAATATATTGAGTGGATGCCTCAAATTTTATACAACCACCACCAAACAGGACCTGCTGGAACTGTGGTGGCGGGCCCTCCTTACAGAGATCCATTTAACTACGTTTATAATCCTTTGTTGATAACAAGTTTAGATGCCATGGGTGCTGCAATGAGTAGTCGTTTAAATGCCGAGCAAAAACCAGGATACACCATGAAGGGTGGATCGGTTTATTCAACTTGGTGGAATGGAGGCTTAAGAACTACAGCATACTATCATAATATTGTGGGCATCTTAACAGAGATCATTGGAAGTCCTACTCCTATGACAATACCATTGGTGCCTCAGCGTTTAATCCCAAATAGCGGCTTACCTTATCCTATTGAACCGCAAAAATGGTTTTTCAGAAATTCAATCGATTATTCTATCTCCTTAAACTACGCCGTATTAAATTATGCAGCAAGGTATAAGGACGAAGTGTTGTTGAATATGTACAAAATGGGTAAAGCAGCAATTGATGCAGGCAATAAAGACAATTGGACACTTTCTCCAAACAAAGTTGAAATGCTGAATGAGCAATTAAAAACAGAGAAAAGAGATATTCGTGTGGATAGTATTGCAGCTCAAAATTTTGCAAAAATTTATAAGGCGCCAAATCTAAGAGATCCACGTGGTTATATTATTCCTGCAAATCAAAATTCTAGTGCTGTTGCTTTTGTCAATATCTTAATTCAAAGTGGGATCAAAGTACATAAAGCAACTACTGATTTTGCGGTAGGTGGAAAAAACTATCCTGCTGGTTCCTATATAGTAAGAACCAATCAAGCATTTAGAGCGCATGTTTTAGATATGTTTGATCCACAAGATCATCCAAACGACTTCTTGTATCCTGGTGGTCCTCCAGTACGTCCTTATGACGCAGCAGGTTGGACACCAGCTTACACAATGGGCGTAGAGTTTGATAGAATCCTAGACGATTTCAATGGCCCATTCGAAGCCTTACCTTACGGTCAAACACAAAATCCCAAAAGCAGTATTATTGTTACACCAAATAGTGTCAATAAATTTTATGCCATTAAATCATATGATAATAACAGCTTTGTCCTGGTGAATGATTTATTAAAAGCGGGTAAAGCCGTTTATAAAAACAAGCTTGGATTTTATTTTGAAATCGCTGCTTTGACAAATGACAAAGAAGCCATTGCAAAAGCGGGCATTACGGCAATTGCTGTTGAAAATATACCAACTGATGCGATTAAAATTGAAAGATTAAAAATTGGCTTATGGGATCGATATGGTGGTTCCATGCCATCAGGCTGGGTGAGATGGATTTTTGAACAACATCATTTTGATTTTAATTTAATCTATGCAAAAGAAATTAATGCGGGTAATCTAAAAGACAAGTACGATGTAATTGTATTTGTAGATGGCGCTATTCCTTCTGTGCTTGCAGGTGCTGCATCTCCATACGAAGAAAAAGAGCCAAACTTAGAGGAAATACCAGCTGAGTTTCATCCAATGCTTGGAAAAATAACTGCAGATAAATCTGTGCCGGCTTTAAAAGCATTCATTGAGCAAGGTGGCTCTGTTGTTACCATTGGATCTAGTGCGAATCTTGCATACCATTTAGATCTTCCAGTAAAGAATGCAATTGTAGAAATGAACAATGGTAAAGAACGTAGCTTGCCAGGTGAAAAATTTTATATTCCAGGAAGTATCTTGCAAGTAGCAGTTAGTCCAGATATAAAATCAAACTGGGGAATGAAAAATAAAGCAGATGTATACTTTAACAACAGCCCTGTATTTAGAGTGCAG
>JACCDU010685745.1_pt1 | contig 13868 bp, 18 predicted proteins | sample 7446081 | NCBI WGS metagenome assembly JACCDU01 (sample SAMN15323447, study PRJNA562643) | freshwater metagenome | isolation source: river surface water | place: USA:Blue River Watershed | collected 2017-08-17 | reverse complement strand
CTCCTGCACCTTGGGCTCCGGTTGAACCTTGGTTGCCCTGCGATCCTGCGGATCCTTGTGATCCTTGGTTGCCTTGTGAGCCACGGTCTCCGGCGAGATTTAAGTTGAATCCCTGATAACCACCTGTAGTAACAGAAGCATAATCAACACTAACACTTATACTTTGGCTTCCGACGGACGAGACAACTCCTTCAAAGTACTTGGTTGTGTCGGCGTTGTAAGAAACACGAACTCTGCTGCCTGCAGAAAAACCTGGTGTTCCGGAGATTGGCAGAGTTTCCAAGACTGGCGTGGGAGCAAGAGCAATTACACCTTGGTATCCAAAATCATCAAATGCAAAAGATTGAGCTTGGAGTGTAGAAAAGTCAGAAAAGTCTACAAAGGCGTTAAAATTTGTTCGTGTGATGTACCCCGGATCTACGCCTTGGTTGCCCTGTGGTCCTGTTGATCCTTGGGCTCCTGAAGGCCCGAGCTGGCCTTGGGATCCTTGGGCTCCGCCACCTTGTGCGCCTTGTGCGCCTTGTTCTCCCTGAGCCCCTTGAGCTCCAGCACCCCCTTGAGCTCCAGCGCCCCCTTGAGCCCCAGCGCTTCCCTGAGCTCCAGCGCCCCCTTGAGCCCCAGCGCTTCCCTGAGCTCCAGCACCTCCTTGAGCTCCCTGCGCCCCTTGTGCGCCTGCTGAACCTTGGGGTCCAGTAGGTCCAGTTGCACCTTGCGATCCGGCTCCTCCTTGAAATCCCTGAGGACCAGTAGGCCCAGCAGACCCAGGAAAACCTTGAGCCCCTGGTGAGCCCTGCGCTCCGGTAGGCCCCTGCGGCGCATAGATGATGTAGTAGTTTTTCGATGTCGATGGCAGGGAGTCACCAGTCAGGTTGATTACAGGTATGGAGTAGTAACCCGTCTGAGCAGACGGTATGCCGTTTACATAAAAAGTGTTTAGGTCCCAGGCTGGACTCTCCGAAGAACCCATGATGTACAGATAGCCATATGCGGCCATGCTGTCATACCAGCCTGTCACCGTGTTGCCATACCAGTCGAGATTGTCGATGTAAATCGTGCTCGTGAGAGCAGGCGAAGAACCGCTGTACTTGAACTTGCCGTTACCCGGGTCAGATGCAACAGTCCCTGTGGCAAACTGGAACGTCACCCCGCCATATCCTGTGAAACCCTGATTACCTTGCGATCCTTGCGATCCACTTCCTTGATTGCCCTGAGCCCCTTGAGCCCCTTGGGCTCCTTGTGCACCAGTTGACCCTTGGTTGCCCTGAGCACCTTGGGCTCCCTGAGCACCTTGGGCTCCCTGAGCGCCTTGGGCTCCCTGAGCGCCTTGGGCTCCGGTTGAACCTTGACGACCCTGATTTCCCTGATTTCCCTGATTTCCCTGCGCTCCTTGAGCACCCTGCGCCCCTTGGGCTCCCTGCGCCCCTTGGGCTCCCTGCGCCCCTTGGGCTCCCTGCGCTCCTTGGGCTCCAGTTGATCCTTGATTGCCTTGTGCGCCAGTTGCGCCTTGAGCGCCGGAGCCAGTGCTTCCTTGGTATCCTTGATTGCCTTGCCTACCTTGGTTTCCTTGCGCTCCCGCTGCTCCTTGGGCTCCGGTAGGACCAAGATATCCGAAAACAACGCTGTTGACTTCGGCTCCTATGTTGTAGAAAGATGAATCTACAGAGAGAGCTGGTTGCGTTCCGGTTCCATTTACGCCTCCAAAAGCGGCTGTGTCTCTTTGGAATGAAACGTTACCGTTGGTGTAGAAATAAATCTTGAACAAACTTGACGTCGTGTAGGTAGTACTAGCCTGAACCGTACCAAGGGTGATGACGTCACACGTTCCATCTGCGTTCAGCTTCCAGGCAAAATCTATAGAGGTGTAACCGGAGTCTGTTGTGGGTGTTTGGCTCAAACCAACAACAACTGCCTTGTTTGTCTGCGAAGCCTTGAATGTCAAAAACCCATCAAAAGCATAAATGGATTCATTTGAGTAAAACGACCCATCCCATGTGTTGTCGTTGCCTGTGGCCTTTTTGAAGCTGTTGACGTTGGTTGACTGCACAACGCCGCCTGACATAACAGGAGAAATAGCTCCGGTGCCAGTTATCCCTTGATAGCCTTGGTTTCCCTGTGATCCTTGATTTCCCTGATTTCCCTGTGTCCCTTGGGCGCCCTGCGCTCCGGTTGAGCCCTGGTTTCCCTGTGCGCCTTGTGCGCCCTGTGCTCCCTGAGCGCCAGTTGAACCTTGACGACCTTGATTGCCTTGGTTTCCTTGGGCTCCCTGTGCTCCCTGCGCCCCAGTTGATCCTTGGTTGCCTTGTGCACCTTGGGCTCCCTGCGCCCCCTGCGCTCCAGTTGATCCTTGGTTGCCCTGTGCGCCTTGGGCCCCCTGTGCCCCCTGAGCCCCTTGTGCGCCTTGGGCTCCCTGAGCTCCGGTCGAGCCTTGATTTCCTTGTGCCCCTTGTGCACCCTGAGCCCCCTGAGCCCCTTGTGCACCTTGGGCTCCCTGAGCTCCAGTTGAGCCTTGGTTGCCCTGTGCGCCTTGGGCCCCCTGTGCTCCGGTCGATCCTTGATTTCCCTGTGCGCCTTGAGCCCCCTGTGCTCCCTGTGCACCTTGAGCTCCGGTTGAGCCTTGATTACCTTGCGCACCCTGTGCGCCCTGTGCACCTTGAGCTCCGGTTGAACCTTGGTTGCCCTGTGCGCCTTGGGCCCCCTGTGCGCCCTGTGCTCCCTGCGCCCCAGTTGATCCTTGATTGCCCTGTGCTCCCTGTGCGCCTTGAGCCCCCTGCGCACCTTGTGCGCCTTGGGCTCCCTGTGCCCCGGTTGAGCCTTGATTACCTTGCGCTCCCTGTGCGCCCTGTGCACCTTGAGCTCCGGCTGAGCCTTGGTTGCCCTGTGCTCCCTGTGCTCCCTGTGCTCCCTGTGCTCCCTGTGCACCTTGAGCTCCGGTTGAGCCTTGGTTGCCCTGTGCTCCCTGTGCGCCTTGAGCCCCCTGAGCCCCTTGTGCGCCCTGTGCACCTTGAGCTCCGACTGAGCCTTGGTTGCCCTGTGCGCCTTGGGCCCCTTGGGCCCCTTGTGCTCCCTGAGCTCCCTGAGCCCCTTGAGCTCCCTGCACTCCTTGAGAACCTGTTGATCCTTGGGCTCCAGTAGAACCTTGAGCGCCAGTAGATCCTTGGGATCCCTGTGCGCCTTGCGCTCCGGTTGAACCTTGGTTGCCCTGTATCCCCTGTGAGCCAGTTGAACCTTGAAGTCCTAAACTGCCTTGAAATCCCTGGTTTCCTTGGTTCCCCTGTGCTCCTTGGGCCCCAGAGCCCTGAGGACCCTGTGCGCCCTGAGCTCCCTGCGCACCAGAGGCTCCCTGTGCACCTTGCGCACCAGAAGCACCTTGTGCGCCGACGCCCCCCTGAGCACCGACGGTCCCTTGGTAGCCCTGTCGGCCTTGATTTCCCTGCGGGCCTCCGCTCGGACCCTGCAGCCCCTCCTCGCCGTTGAACACAAATACGAATGCGTAAATCTTCGTGTTGGTCGGGATAGAGCCAGTAAGGTGAGATACCGGAACCTCGTAGTAGCCTATCTGCGCAACAGGGTCACCTGTGACCTCGAATATGTTCACTATGTTGTCGTTGTTGCCAAGTATGTGGATGTAGCCACGGCTTGCATCGGACCTGACGCCGCCGAAGTTGTTTATCCACGACGACTGGTCGTTGCCGTCATAGTCTGTGTCGCTGATGTTGAGATAAGTTACTGAAGTGATGGTGGAATTGTTGTACAGGAAGTCGCCGACTCCTGGGTTGCCGCTAGTCCCAGCGTCAAACCTGAACAGGACGCCGCCTCGTGTCCCTTGGGCCCCCTGAAAGCCTGCTCCTTGGTTGCCCTGAGCGCCCACGTCACCTTGGGAACCGATAGAGCCCTGAAGTCCTTGTGAGCCTTGCCTGCCTTGATTTCCTTGACTTCCCTGAACTCCTTGGTTTCCTTGGGCGCCTTGGAAACCGGCACCCTGAGAACCTTGATTGCCCTGCGACCCTTGGTTGCCTTGATTGCCTTGAGCGCCTTGAAAACCTGCACCTTGGTTACCCTGAGCACCTTGAGCGCCTTGAGCCCCCTGAGCTCCAGTTGAACCTTGATTTCCCTGTGACCCTTGATTTCCCTGAGTCCCCTGTGCTCCCTGAGCTCCCGTCGAGCCTTGGCGGCCTTGATTTCCTTGGTTGCCCTGTTCCCCCTGTGCGCCCTGTGCGCCCTGCGCACCCTGTGCTCCAGTTGCGCCAGTCGTGCCCTGACGACCCTGGTTCCCTTGCGCACCTTGATTTCCCTGAACGCCTTGGGCTCCAGTTGAACCTTGGCGACCTTGCTGTCCTTGGTTTCCTTGGTTGCCCTGATTTCCCTGAGCGCCCTGCGCTCCTTGAGCACCTGTCAGCCCCTGCGCACCTGTGGATCCCTGCCGTCCCTGCTGGCCTTGGTTGCCTTGGTTGCCTTGATTTCCCTGTGCTCCCTGTGCGCCGGTAGATCCCTGCGCACCCTGTGCGCCAGTCGATCCCTGTCTACCCTGATTGCCTTGGTTGCCTTGGTTTCCCTGCGCACCCTGAGATCCGGTCGAACCTTGTGCGCCAGTTGATCCCTGACGACCCTGCTGTCCTTGATTTCCTTGGCTGCCTTGGTTTCCCTGCTGGCCTTGAGCGCCAGTAGCCCCAGTCGATCCCTGGTTACCTTGCGCTCCTTGATTCCCTTGATTTCCTTGGTTTCCTTGCTCGCCCTGTGACCCAGTCGAGCCCTGAGCTCCGGTCAGGCCCTGTGCGCCGGTCGATCCTTGGTTGCCCTGCTCTCCTGTTGCGCCTTGATTTCCCTGATTGCCCTGAGATCCTTGGAGTCCCAAGTCACCCTGATAGCCCTGATTTCCTTGCGAGCCAACTGAACCCTGAGCGCCGGTGTCCCCTTGCGCTCCAGTAGCACCCTGAGCTCCGGTTGCTCCTTGGTTTCCCTGAACACCCTGCTGGCCTTGGTTGCCCTGAGATCCTTGTGCGCCGGTCGGCCCAGTTGCGCCCTGCGCCCCCTGTGCACCTGTCGCACCCTGAACACCCTGAGCGCCGGTCGATCCTTGGTTCCCTTGGTTGCCCGATGCCCCTTGGTTCCCCTGAGCGCCGGTCGATCCTTGGTTTCCCTGTGCGCCGAGAGCACCTTGGTTTCCTTGGCTGCCCTGTAGCCCGTTGGGTCCCTGAACGCCTTGCGATCCACCCTGGCCCTGATAGCCCTGAAAGCCCCTCTGACCCTGGAAGCCTTGGAAACCCCTGTCTCCCTGATACCCCTGAGCGCCATCTTGACCCTGAGCGCCTTGGACTCCTGTGCTGCCCTGTGCGCCCGAGCCCGTTGCCCCTTGCACGCCCTGAGGCCCCTGAGAGCCTTGGGTGCCCTGAACGCCTTGCGCACCCGAGCCGGTTGATCCCTGAACACCTTGATAGCCCTGATTGCCTTGAAACCCACGCTCGCCCTGGTAGCCAGCTCCCTGAAGGCCCTGAAGGCCTATCGGGCCCTGAACGGATGACTGCGCCCCCTGAGGGCCCTGCTCGCCCTGCGAGCCCGCCTTGCCCTGTGGCCCCTGCAGGCCCGTTGGCCCCGGCTGGCCCTGCGATCCGGTCGGCCCTGTCCAGTTGCGACCTATCTGAGCCGAGACGACAAAGTCTCGCAGGTCCTTGGCCGAGATCGAGCCCTGCGTGTTGTCGGCGAACAGGCACAGCAGCTCCTCCTCAGTCCTGGCCTGAGCGCCTGTCGACAACGAATTGCACTGGTTTCCTTGGTAAGGCATCTCTTTCCCGATTATTTGAAGCTTGATGAAAACTGCGAATCAACGAACGACTTGTACGGGCTGCCGTCATACAGCTTTGCCGTGGTCTGCTCGCTGCGCCTGTACAGCGTTCTGTAGTTGACGGAGTATGGCACGTAAGCACCGTTCGCCCCAACTACGGCACATGGCCTTCTTACTGCGGAGGAGCACTCGTACTGCCATGCCGGCCTGGCGCAGCAGTTAGCCAGCACCGCCGGCAGTGGGCACTTTGGCGGCAGCACCGGCGGCACGGGGTTCTGCTGCACCGTCTTCTTGGGCTCGGGGTATGTTCTTGACCCGCTGACGCCCCTCCTGACCTGATCGACTTGAGAGGCGGTCTGGTACTGCTTCGACAGGTTCGACTCGGCTATCGTCGGCAGGAATGCGCTGGATGGCCTCTGCCTGCTGGATGACACGTAGATGTTCATTCATCTCCTTGCGACCTTATGTCGCCCGTTTTGCTCGCCATGATCCTCACAAGGTCGCCAACAGTGCCCTCTCCGCTCCTCACCTTGCCCAAGGCCATGTCCTGCACGGCTACAGGAAGCTCCTTGAATTCCCCCAGCGAGCCAAGAATCGACTCGAGGTTGCCCCTCTGGAACGTGTCCAGAGTGGCCGACATTCCCTCGTCCCTGTCGAGGTTGAGCTTCCCAAGGACGAGGTTCCTGAAAAAGGAGAAATCCTTGTCCCTGTACTCCATCCAAACGCTGAAGGAAATCATGAATTACCTTGGTTTCAGGCCAACAAAGCTATATACCTTTACATGAACATATTGTCCTTTAGATTTTATTTGATGCAGGAGATGGCCAAGTACGGCTTCCCCGACGAGGACACTCAAATTCTCGGCGGAACGGAGACCATGCGTGGCGACAACCTGTTCAGCCGCATCGACACAAACCTCGTCATAAACGAGCTGGTATCCATGCCTCCTCTCGGCAATATCGACTGCCACCAGAAGTGGGACGACACCGTCCAGTGGGGTACGGGGGCCGGTGCGATCAAGGCCAACATAACTCCGGCTGGATCGATAAAAGTCATGACCAGCAGGCTCGCTTCCAGTTTGGAGGGCGAGCCGACATGGCTGCTGAAGAGCGTCTACCCGCTGCGTGACTACCGTGACCAGCACAAGGAGCCGGCCATAGCTGAGCACGTCTACGGGGAGATCAAGAAGATATCGACTGAGGAACTTGACGTGGCTGTCCCGGACTACGACGGCATGGACAGGCTGGCGCAGCGGCTCTGGCACACCACCAAGAAGAAGCATCCGGGCTACATCATGTTCCCCACCTCACTCTGGAAGCAGCGTGAGAACTACTACAAGCTCGTGTACGAGTTCCGTGGCCAAGGGGCCGGATCCCCATACAAGGGCATGACGGGCAGGACAGAGCAGTTCGACATAGACATCCTTTATGAGGCGAACAGCGGCTTCATACGCTGCATGGGCTATGACATCGACAGCAGCATGAGGCAGCACACGTGGGAGATACAGACGCCGGAGTGGGACGTTCGTTTCTCCCCGAGGCAGGACGAGTCTGAAATCATAGACTGCGTCGTCAAGATGTTCATGCAGTACTGATTGATTTGCTGGTGCACGCCGGTTAAATTCTATAAATAGCTTCTAAGAAGCGGGCTCCTATGGAATCGTGCCCCGATGGCACGACCTGGGCAAGAGGGTTGATGATGCGTCATTTCCTGTCAATCGACGACTTGAGCACGGAGCAGATAGAGACGATACTTGACTGGGCCAAGCACATCGAGTCGGGCTGGGGCCACTGCCGATCGATGAACAACAAGTGCCTTTCCTGCTTCTTCTCCGAGCCGTCAACGAGGACCAGGTTCTCTTTCGAGCGAGCGATGCACTGGCTTGGCGGTCGTGTCGTCACGGCGGCAGACGCATCGGCGTCCTCAAGCCTCAAGAAGGGCGAGACCCTGAAGGACACGTTCAGGACGCTGGGTCAATACTCCGACGCAATCGTGATGCGCCACAGCGACCCCGACTGGCCTGAGGTTGCCAGAAAGTACTCCCGTGTCCCCGTCATCAACGCAGGAAGCGGCTCAGGGGAGCACCCAACGCAGGCCCTGCTGGACCTCCACACCATCAGGCAGAAGTGGGGCAGCGTGGATGGCCTCAACATCATGATCTGCGGCGACCTGCAGAACGGTCGGACCGTGCACTCGCTCATAAGCCTGCTCGACAAGTACAGTTGCAAGATCCACTACTGCCCTGCGAGAATAACCGACGGTGACGCCAAGCTTGAGCTCGGCCTGCCGGACAAGTACTTGCGGTCCCACGACTGCACCAAGATCGACCCGTCTGACGCTAACGACGCACTGAAGCAGATGGACGTGCTGTACATGACACGCATACAGACCGAGAGGCTATTCCCATCCGGCGGCCTTCCGGTTGGCATGCGCATGGAGTGCATGAAGATAGACTCGTCCAACATAAGTCTGGTCAAGCCAGAGGCGGCTATACTCCACCCTCTCCCGAGGGGTATCGAGATAAGCCCCGACGTCGATGACGACCCAAGGGCAGACTACCACGAGAGGCAGGTCAGGAACGGACTGTACGTGAGGACTGCCCTGCTAGACTATGTCCTCTACGGGAACCCCATCAAGCCATTCTGACTGGTCTATCCGCTCGTTTGGGAAAAGCTCGTTGAAACGAACGATGACGTCCTGGTTGATGCAGGGCAGGTACACGTCGGTGTGGAAGTTCATCTTCTCCAGCTCGCCGGACGGCACGACCTTGGCTATCATGGGAGATATAGCAACATAATATGGTGATATCTTACCGAGATTGATCCACCGGAAGATGTTGTTGTTGAGGACGGCCTCCCTGTACCTCTGCTCCTCGAGCTCGCCCCCGAGGCTCTTGACGAGGAACTCCTTCGTCTTCTCGAGACCCTCGACCGCCTTGAGGGCGCCGTGGGCCATTCCTCGGTCACCCATTCCGGAGCTCGTCGGAATCATGTCGTAGCGCTTCTTCCAAAGACGCCACCTCTTCCAGGCCTTCTCTCCGACTAGGCAGTTTGGGTCAATGAGAGGGTTTCCCGAGTTTCTTGATATGTGCCTCAGCACGTCTATCTGGGCCCGTATGTAGAGAGGGTAGTCCTGCTCCTCGAGCACACCCTTCGTCTCACGGGCCAGCTTGTAGCAAATCTTGAACATCAGCGACTTCCTCGGGTCGCCCTTGCCGAGGGTGGCGTGCCGGTAGTCGGGGAACGCCTTCCTGCTCTTCTCTATCCACATGATGACAAGCCTGAAGGCGAGGGCCTCCATCTCGTCCATCCTGTACTTCTCTATGGCTTCAAGGCCCATCGAATCACCTTCCGCTGCCTTTTTCCTCGCACCCATGCTATCGCCTCCAGGCAAACTGAACAATCGACATTCTCTTATTCTGCCGGAGGTATTTAGCCGATGAAGACGATTGCCATGTGCCCTCTCGTGAGCCGTGACATGCAGCGGTCCATGAGGGCGGTCAGGTCCTGCATGCTGCAGAGGCCCACCCAAAACTACACCTTCGTGACGCACCCGATCGTTAACTCACGCAACGAGGAATTCATCGCCGACTTCACGGCGTGGTGCCACACCGCAGGCGTCGAATTTGACGTCACACCGTCGAACGGCACGCCGTCCCGTGGCAAGAACGAGGTTCTCAGGTACTTCAGGAAATCAGGCCACGACGGCGTTGTCATGCTCGATGGCGACGACCTGATGTACCCCGTGGCTGCCCAGCAGATAGACCGTCACGTTTCACAGCACACCGGGACTGACCTGCTGATAGTCAAGCCTTCCGACACGGTTGTCTCCTACGACGAGGCAGGCCGTGGCAAGCTTCCGGACGGCAGGCACGCCATCCTGTGGGGCACCAACACATGCAAGATGGGGTACCAGTACGGTCCGGGCCGCCACCGGATGTTCGACGACGGCCATCCGGCCGCAAGGAACATCGGAGGACATGTCTACTACAGCAGGAAGCTGGCAGAACTGATCTCTTACGACGAGGAGCAATTGCTGGGCGAGGACCTGCTATTCGAGTTCGAGGCATTCAGGCTTCACGTCGAGGGAAGGATATCTTTCTGGCTGAGCTTCGCATCGGACGTACAGCTACTTGACAGGACGATTGAGAACTCCGGAGTGCAGCACGAGAACAACACCACCACGGGTGACGCCTGCTACGAGAGGCTGCTTTCCAAGGTCTCCGGCCTCGTGGACCCCGAGAGGAGCAGCTTCGAGGAGCTGCCGGTGGATTTCCCGCCCCTCCTGATGACCTACCAAGAGAAGATGCAGTTCATAGCGGAGAGCTTCTGATGGATGCGGTATTCCTTACAAACACGGCTGACGCCTCGTTCCACCAGATGACCCTCAGGGCGATATCCTCCCTGAGGGAATCGGCAGAGGGCGTTGATATCAACGTTACCGTCGTGGAATCAAACCGAGACGGCGAGTCACTTGGCTTCTTGTACCAAGGCTGCAGGGTCATAGTGCCCAACGAGCCATTCAACTACAACAGGTTCATGTCCATCGGTCTTTCGGCGGGGTCCGACCCGGTGGTGATCATGTGCAACAACGACGTTGAGTTCCTGCCACGCTGCGTGAACGAGATGCTGGGGGCCATGGCTGTCCACGGCCTCCGATCCGTATCGCCTTACGAGCCAAACTGGCACAGCAGGTACTACGGCCATGCCGTGCCAGTTGCGCCCGTCCTCGGGCACGACGTGGAGAACCATGTCTGCGGCTGGTGCATATGCGCAGAGAGGTCGCTGATCGAGCAGTCTGGCGTGCTTGACGAGGAGTTCCAGTTCTGGTTCCAGGACAACAACTACTCTATGGCCCTGAAGAGCATGGGCGTGGCACACGCCCTCATTCCTCAGGCGAAGGCCCTGCACAGGTTCGCACAATCGCACTCCCTTCTTGGAGATAACAAGGACTCCATGACCCACGGCCAGCGTGAGGTCTTCGCAAGGAAGTGGTCATGAGGCTCGTCCGCTGCAGACCGTGGGGCCTCCTTAACAGGCCAAGGGACCTTGACTCTATCCGTGCGGAGCTGAGCCGCTTCTCTGGCAGGGAATCGGTCACGGTCTGCGAGCTCGGCATCGACCGTGGCCACACCGGCAGCCGCATGGTCGAGCACCTCCTGCGCTCCGGCGTGCGTGAGGTCAGGTATTTTGGCATAGACGACCTTTCCTACAGGAGGTGGGAGGCGCTCAAGAGCAGCAGGCACTTCGTCAGGCTCGAGTTCGATGGCATGAGGTTCATAGAGGGGGACCGAAGCTCCCTGAGCTCCGTCGGCCCTGTTGACTTCGGCCTCGTTGACGGCTGCCACTGCGCAGAGTGCGTCCACAAGGACGCCATCGCCATGTCCCGCCGCATCGTTCCCGGCGGGACTATGGCGTTCCACGACTGCACCCTGCTCGGGCAGTACCCGTCCACCACGGACGACAGGACCTGGCAGCACTACGGCTCGGGCAGGGCCATCAGACCCATCGGCGTTGTCGAAGGCATATCCTCGTCCCGTGGGCTCTGGGAAGGGGATTGGGATTTGACAGGATCATGCTGCGACGACATGGTCTGGGGAGGCATAAGGTTCTACAGGAAAAGGGTTTGCAAATGAAGATCATAGACTGCTTCACTTTCTACAACGAGATTGACATGCTTAGGCTCCGGCTCGCAGAGCTCAGCGGAACCGTGGACTACTTCGTGCTCGCCGAGTCCACGCTGACTTTCTCCGGCGAGCAGAAGAGGCTTTACTTTGACGAGGTGAAGTCGGAATTCTCCAGCTACCCCATAGTCCACGTGATCGTGGACAGGAACCCCGACACGGACTCCCCGTGGGACAGAGAGGTCTGGCAGAGGAACAACCTCATGGTCGGCGTCAGGCTCCTAAGCCCGAAGCAGGATGACCTGGTCCTGATCAGCGACGTCGACGAGATACCCGACGCAGAGGCAATCAGGAGACTTTCGAGTTCCACGCCCGAGGGGGCCGTGTGCCTCGAACAGGATCTCTACTACTACAGCTTCGACTTCAGGGTGAGGGAGAGGTGGCTCCACGCCAAGGCGATGCGCTACTCCACCCTTCTGGAAGCCGGTAGCGTCGAGAAGGCACGCTTCCTGCCCTGCTCGCAGACAGTCAGGGGCGGATGGCACCTGAGCTTCTTCGGGAAGCCCGAGTTCGTGGCGAACAAGATCAGGTCGTTCTCGCACCAGGAGTTCAACAGGGAGGACATCGTCAACGAGGGATGGATATCCGATTGCATGGCGAAGGGCAAAGACCTATTCAAGCGTGGGCTGAGCATAGAGCGTGTTGACCCATCAAAGTGCGACTACCTGCCGAAAAACTGGAGGATGATCTCATGACCCCCACTTGCCCTCAAATGCGAGCTTGAGCCTTGCGCTCGCCTCGTGAACGCCCTCCGCCAGCAGCCCTTCGGACTTCGAGAATTCATGCCTGACCCTCGATGAGGTCACCAGGAAGTGGGTTATCCCAAGGCTTCTGATCGTCTCTGCGTAATCGTTGTCCTGGTAGTAGTAGTCAAACCTCTCGTCGAAGTCGCCAACCCTTGAAAGCGTGTCCCTGGTGACGCAGATGCACCAGCCCACGATCTCCTGCATGACCCTGTAGCCCTGCAGCCATGGCTTGGCGATCTGCTCCTCCGTGAAGAAGGTCCTGTGCCAGTTCGGCTCGAGTGGGCATGCGGACCCCATTCTGTTTCGGACCATTGCCTCAACGAGCGAGTCGACCGAACCCTCCGTGAATATCAGGTCGTTGTTGCAGATCAGAACGAAGTCGCCGTCACATCTGGCTAGGCCGGCATTGAGGAACCTGTTGTAGTTGAAGGGGCCGACTGGCCTGATCGTCGTGCAAGGGTATGTGAGGTGCCTGTCCATGTCGCCGCCGTTGCTCTCGACGACCACCGTGTTGACGGGCCGTGCGCTCGCTTCGGACAGCGTGTTTATCGTTCTGCATGTGAGACCGTAAAAACCTATGTCTGATGTGTTTGTCAATATGACTGCATCTATCTTCATTTGTCACCAAGGAATACCTGACTGAACTTCTCCATCACGTTCTTTGGGGTGTGCTGCGTGTAGCACCTCCAGTCACGGCCCTCGATGTCCGACCTGCCTAGCCCCATGAGTATGTCTAGGAGTTCACGCTTGTCGTTGTACACAAGGGCCTTGTCGCCAAGCTCCATGAGGTGGCTACGGCCCGGCTGCGGCCACTCCCCTCCCCTAAGCCCGTAGACGACGACCGGCCTGTTCATCACCGAGAACTCGCCCACGGAGATGCCGAAGGTCTCGCCCCTGCTGTTTGCGTGCACCATTGCGTCGCATGTCCTTATGAACCTGACACGCCTCTCTGCGTCAAGGGTCTTAGGAAGGAACAGCACGTTCGGCTCATGGCAGAACTGCGGCATGTTCATGAACAGGAAAGCAACGTCCGGCCTCGACCTGGCGCACTCGGCCACGGCCTCCTGCGCAAACGGTATCTCGAAGTTGAAGCCCCCGTACCACCCGAAGATGAACCTGTCGCCCAGCCCGAGCTCGGACCTGAGGTCGCCCTCCACGTCGGGGAGGCTGATCATGTGGGGCACGAACGGGCTGCCCATGCCGTAGTCACGGGCGATCGCCTCCGAGACGTAGGCGTAGACGTCGCCGTGCGGGTCGTGGCTGGGGAACACGACGTGCACGAGGTTCCTTGCGTTGGGGACCAGCACGCCGTCGTTGAATCCGTACTTGAGGACGTACATCGAGTCTGCGCCGGTCTCCTCGACTATGCGCTGCAGGCCCTCCGGCCCCGTTGTCACCCTCACGTCGAAGTGGCTCCTGAATCTCGGCAGCGTCAGGCCGGAGCAGTTTTCGTACGTGGCCACGACCGACCTGTTGCCGAGGATGCTCTCGTTGTGCAGGGCGTAGTCAAACGTGGCGGAGCTAGTGCCACGCTCGCTCATGTTCGGGTCGACGAAGAGGATCGTCCTCATGTTGCACTCTTTTACCATCGGGGGCAGGCGATGAAGATACTACACATAAACGACTTCACCCGTCCAGACTACATGAACGACATCGTCTT
>JACCDU010238528.1_pt1 | contig 13873 bp, 7 predicted proteins | sample 7446081 | NCBI WGS metagenome assembly JACCDU01 (sample SAMN15323447, study PRJNA562643) | freshwater metagenome | isolation source: river surface water | place: USA:Blue River Watershed | collected 2017-08-17 | reverse complement strand
GCGGCATTTACAGCAACCGGCAAAGTGATGCTTGGTTCGGCCGTGGCCGCAATTACCAAGTGGGCGACATCATCACCGTGTTGCTCAACGAATCGACACAAGCCGCTCGCACCCAAAACACCGACGTGAGCCGCGAGGCCAACAACTCCTTGCCCTCTGGCATGAACTCCAAGATCGGTGCGATGTCACCTTTCTTGAACGGCATTGACATCAACAGCAACAACAACAGCAGCAAAGGCACGGGCAAGGCAGACCAACAAGCCTCTTTGTCTGGCTCAGTCGCCGTGACGGTGGTTGAAATTTTGGCCAACGGCAACTTGATCGTGCGCGGCGAGAAAAAGCTGGGTTTGTCCGAAGGCACCGAAGTGATTCAAGTCTCAGGCGTGATTCGTCCTGAAGACGTGGGCCCTAACAGCACCGTGTTGTCACGCCGTTTAGCGAATGCCCAAATTGCATATCGCGGTTCAGGTGACTTGGCCAACGCCACGCGCGCCGGCTGGGGCACAAGCCTGATGCACAAATTCTGGCCTTTCTAAATTGCCTGCCTGATCGAACGAGTACCTCATGAATCGCCTCTCCATTTTTGTCCGTGTGTGTCTGACCAGCCTCTGTGTCTTGGCAGCGGGCGCTGCGCACGCCGACCGAGTCAAAGATTTGGCTTCGCTCGCTGCCCAACGTCCTAACCAATTGATTGGTTACGGTTTGGTGGTGGGCCTGCAAGGTACGGGTGACGACGCCTCGGTGCCGTTCACTGCACAAAGCATGAAAGCCACCTTGGCCAAAATGGGTGTTCGCATTGACGGCCCATTGACTGACTTTGAAGCCACTGCCACCGCAGCGCGTGTGGACATCAAGAACACTGCCGCTGTGCTGGTGATTGCCGATTTGCCTGGCTTTGCCAAGCCTGGTCAACGCATTGACATCAACGTGTCTGCCATTGGTAAGGCATCTAGCTTGCGCGGCGGCACGCTCATCATGACTGCCATGCGTGGTGTGGACGGTGAGATTTATGCCTTGGCCCAAGGTGCACTCACCGCCACGGGCATTGATGCCAACGCAGCAGGTTCAAAGGTGCAAATTGGTGTGCCAACTTCTGCACGCATCCCCGGTGGCGCGATTGTGGAACGCACGGTGGACACACCTTTTGAGTCTGCGGAAAACGTGCTTTTCAACATCCGTGAAAACGATTTCTCCACCACCACGGCTATCGTCAACGCGATCAATAAAAAATTTGGCGGCGACGTGGCACAAGCCATCGATGGTGTTTCGGTATCGGTACGAGCCCCCCAAAACTTGAATCAACGTGTGGCATTCATGAGCATGATTGAGGCTCTTGAGGTCACGCCGGGAGAACCACCTGCCCGCGTGGTCATCAACTCACGCACAGGCACGGTGGTCATCAACCGCTCAGTGCGCGTGACAGCAGCGGCCGTGTCGCACGGCACCATTTCGGTGGCCATCACGGCGACCAACGAAGTGTCACAACCCAACATGCTCGCCGGTGGCGAAACCACCCCCGTACAAAACGCCGACATTCAAGTGGCCGAACCCAACAAGCCCATGTTCTTGTTCCAGCCCGGTGTCGAGCTGCGTCAAATTGTGGATGCGGTCAACCAAGTGGGCGCTACGCCTTCTGCTTTGATCGCCATTCTTGAAGCCCTGAAGAGTTCTGGCAGCTTGCGCGCCGAGCTGGTCATCATCTAAAGCGAACTGACATGAGCAGCCAAGTCGACACCTCCACGCCTAGGTCTTACACAGACTTCACGGGTCTGGGTGAGCTGCGTGGCAAAGCGCAGAAAGACCAGAACAGTGCTTTGCGCGAATCCGCACAACAATTTGAAGGTCTTTTCATTCAAATGATGTTGAAGTCCATGCGTGAGGCCAACGAGCCCATGAAGGACGAAGAAAACAAATCTCACGCTCTAGAAACATTTGAAGGCATGTTTGACAAAGAAGTGTCTTTGCAAATGTCTAAGCGCGGCGCCTTGGGCGTGGCCGATTTCATGGAGCGTGCGGTCAAACAACAACAAGCGCCTGCACCCAGCACCGATGCGTTGCTGAAGTCGCGTGGCAAAGGCATTGCTCTGAATCCTAAGCAGCAGCCCATTCCTCTGCCCACAGCGGCAGACTTGAGCAAAGGCTTTGCTTTGGAAAAAGCACTGCCTCTCAAGAGCTTGAACGAATTCAAATCCCCATTGACTGGAGGCCGTAAATGAGTGACATGCTCGGCATTGCCAGCAATGCGATTGGTGCCTACCAACGTGCCTTGAGCACGGTGGCCAACAACATCTCCAACGTCAACACCGAAGGCTATTCGCGCCAAGACGTGGTGCTCAAAGACTCTGCGCCTAAGAAGTTGGCCAGCATGTATGTGGGTACCGGTGTCATGCTGCAAAACATCAAGCGCCAATACGACGCGTTTGCAGAATCTAACCTTCGCAACAGCACCAGTGACTTGGCCAGCCAAAAACCCATGGTCGATTACGCCAAGCGCGTGATGGACATCATGGGTGATAAAAGCATTGGCCTTAGTTCTGCGTTTGACAACTTCTTCGCAGCCGCAGGTGCTCTGTCGGCTGACCCTGCATCTACGGTGCAGCGCACTAGCTTTTTGCGCAGCGCAGACGGCGTGGCATCACGTTTTGGCGAACTCAATACCCAGCTTGACTTGATTGCCACGGAAACCCGTCAGGGCGTGGAAAGCGTCGCGGCTCAAATCAACACTCTCACCAGTCAGTTGGCTTTGGTGAACCAAAGCTTGACCAAGTCACCCACGCTGGAGAGTCAGCCTGCTGAATTGCTCGACCGTCGCGACCTGACCTTGCGTCAGCTCTCAGATCTGGTACGCATCAAAACCACTTTCACTGCCAACGGCACGGTCAACGTCAGCTTGGGCGCCACCATGACACAAGGTTTGGTGGTGAACGGCAACAAAGCCCGTCCCATTGGCATTGACAGCGCTGTTCAAGGAAAAATTGAACTCGTGCTTGACCCTTATGGCAAAACAGAATCACTGGCCAGTGCCAGCGGCGGTCAGTTGGGCGGCTACCAAAGCTTCATCAGTCAAGTCTTAGAGCCAGCTCAAAAGAACTTGTCTGCCTTGGCACAAACTTTTGTTGCTGAGACCAACACGATCCAGAAAAACGGCATCGATGGCTACGGTCAAATGGGGACAGACTTGTTTGCCTTTGATACCAAAGCCAGTTCACCCGCAGCGGGCATGCTCCTTGCCGTCAATGACGGCATGCGCGTGGCCACAGCCGCTCAGTTCCGAGTGGGCGAGGGCAATACCAACATCACCACCACACGAGCCACGGTCAAGTTCACTGGCGTGACGCCAGCGACTCAGCTGAGCAATCCACAGCTCGTCAACAACCCTAATGCTTCCGCTGGAGTGGTCTTCAAGGTCGACGGCGCACGCGTGTATACCCCCGTCACCGCTTTGTCGGCAGGTGTCAAAGCGGCTTTTTATCTGGATGAAGCTGAGCCCGGTCAGCAACTGCAAGTGATGACACGCGATGGTCGTCAACTCTTAGGTCAGGCGCTGAGCGAGACAGAAAAATACCAACTCTTCACGCCTGACAACGGCTTTGCCGAGAACGCCAACTACAGCGATGCCTATTTGAATCAAACGGGCGATAAAGCTTACCGTGGCTTAGACCTGTTCTATGGCGCCAAAGCCGAAGTGCTGTTTGGTCAAAACTTTGACCAATACGGGGCAGCAGGAGCGTCTTTGCCATTGGCTGCATCAATGGAGACTTCACGCATCTCTTCCAGCGATGCAACAATTCCAGCGGGGGCAATCACCGTGAACGGACTTGCCTTGCCTGCGTTCAATGCCAATTCCGATTCGGAAATCATCATCTCTGGTGCCAGCGTTGGTTCTGTTCCAACCGCATTTAATTTTCAAGCGGTCGTGGGCGGGCAAGTGATTGGCGCCACGATTGCGTCGGCAAATACGGGCAGCATCAGTCAATTAGCGGCAGCGTTGAGCACCAGTTTGCAAGCGCAGGGCTTGGTGGCAACTGCCATCAATAACAACACAGACATTCGTATCACAGATGGCAAAGGCAGAGATGTCAGTGGCGTGTCATTGGTTCCTACCTCGACGGCCGACGGTGCGTCTGTCGGTCATGTTGAGATGTATTCAGCGGCTGTTCAAGTCGCAAATTGGATCAATGGGAATTCTCAAGCGACGGTATTGAATCCCATGTTTGGCATGGGTCTGAACCCCGGTTTTTCAAAATTTCAAGCCACCTTGGGTGGTGTGTCATTTGACTTGACGCCTACTGCTGCCACCAACCTCAGCAGCCTTGCTGCTGAGTTGCAGTACCAGTTTCGAGAGCAAGATCAGTCCACCGACATCAGTGTGGTGGTGGATGGCTCGCATTTACAAATCATCGACACACGTGGTCGTGCCTTCAAAAACTTTGCACTTATTCCTGCTGATGAAGAATCATTGGCGACGGGCGGCAAGGTTGAGATTGTCAATAGCAACGTGTCACAAACCAATGTGCGCGCCGAGGTTTTCTCGCAGGTGCGCGTCCCCGTGGCGCAGTTGAACGTTGCAAAACCATTGACGATCAATGGCCAAGTGATCAGTGGTTATAAAAGCGTGGACGAACTGGTTGATCAAATCAACGCCTCCAATGCGGGTGTCACCGCTGCGATCGAAACCAACGGTGAATTTGTTTTGACAGATACTTTGGGCAGCCCCATTCGCATCAATGCAACCTTAGATGGCAACGCCTTAGATATTCAGCCCACGACCTACAACGCGCAAGTGCGCATGGTGCAGGTGATCCGTGACATGCGCGTTCCTGCCACTGATGTTGACTTTAAAAAACCATTGCAAATCAATGGCGTGAACATAGGTGAGGTGGCCTACGATTTACCAGCAGTTCATTTGACCGACTATGAAATCAAGTTCGGTTCTCCACTGCAATCTGTATCGGCAGCAACAGCTTCAGCTTTAGAGACTGCGTTGAATGCCAATGCTTTGTTTGCCGCCTCTTACGAGGCCAAGGTCACGGGCGATCGCTTGGTCATCACGCCAATGGCGGGTGACGTCAGCGATGCAGACTTGGACAACACATTCGTCGTCAAGTCTGACAGTGTCTTTTTATCCCCTCAAACTGAAATCAAAACCCTCAGCGCCTTTGTTGATCGCATCAATGCAAAAAATGCCCAAACCGGTGTGGTGGCAGAGTTGGATCTCTATGGTGACTTGAAGCTCAGCACCACCGATGAAAAAGGCACGCGTGCCATTTCCATCGGGCCTGGCAAAGATGCTTTGGGAAATCAAGCGCCTAATGCCTTGGGTCTAGACCCAATGGACTTTGATGTCACCGAGCGTCTCAAACGAAAGCTGCAAGACCCCGATTTCATCAGCGACATTCGTGTGTCGTTTGGGAGCTATGGTGACCCTAAAACCTTCGGCGACCCAGCTGATCTTTCAAAGATGGGTTTGCGCACTGGCGCTTACATCGAAGAGGGCTCGCCTGATGAGTTGCTGCTGTTTGTCACGGGTAAAGGCGCTGCCAAAATTGCCGCAGGCTATCAAGGCGAACCCGACAATGTGCGTGACAGTTTGCGCGCTCAATCCCTGAACATCAAGTTCACGGCTGAAAACCGTTACACCATCACCGATGCTGCCACGGGCACCGAATTGGCCGACCGTTTCTACGACCCCACGGTGCTTGAGCCGGTGGTTGAGTTTCAAGGTTTGCAAATCAAACTCAGCCACGCGCCTGCCGTGGGTGACAGCTACAAAGTGGATGGCAACTTCGATGGTCTAGGCAACAACGTCAACATGCTTGACATGGTGGACCTGAACAAAAAGCCCACCGCCAATGGCAAAACCATTGCTAACACCTACATTGACCAAATCAACAACGTGGGTAACTTGGCGCAGCAAGCCATCATCACGCAAGAAGCGTTGACGGTGGTGAATGAGCAGGCCGTCTCAGCGCGCGACAAAGTGTCTGGCGTCAATCTCGATGACGAAGCCGCCGCCCTGATTCGATACCAACAGGCTTATCAGGCGTGTGCCAAAGCCCTTCAAATTTCGGGTGAGTTGTTTGACTCCATTGTTCAAATTCGTTGATTTAGGTAAATCATTATGAAAATTTCTACTAGTCTTTACTTCGATCGTGCGACGCAGCAACTGGGTGGGGTGCAATCCCGATTGACCAAGGTGCAAGAACAACTGTCCACGGGCTTGCAAATTGTCAAGCCCAGTGACGCGCCAGACAAAGCCTCTTTGGTCACACGACTAGAGTCTGAACTGGCTCGCCAATCGGGCTACCAAGACACACTCAAAGCGGTCAACGTGCGTTTGACTGCCGAAGAAACTGCGCTTAAAAACACCAGTGATGTGATGTTTCGCATCAAGGAGTTGTCTGTGCAAGCTGCCAACGACACTTTGGGCCTCCAAGATCGTCAAAGCATTGCTTTGGAGCTGGGGTCCTTGCGTGAGCAAATTTTGAGTTTGGCCAACAGCCAAGACAGCAACGGAAATTATTTGTTTTCTGGCAGTCGTGCTGGTGAAGAAGCCTTCAGCAAAGACAGCAGCGGTCGCATCATTTATCAAGGCGACCATGCACGCATGAAAGTCAACGTGGGTGACAACCGCCGCATGAACTTGAACTTGCCCGGCTCGGACATCTTCACACGCGTGGTCCGCGATGATGGCAAAGGCGGCAAGGTCGGTGTCGACTTCTTTCAAGCGCTAGATGACCTCACGCAAGCCGTCAAAACTGCTGACCGTACCAAAATCCAACGCGGCATTGGTGAAATTGATACCTTGCAAATTGGTGTCAGCGAGGGCTTAGGTCAAATCGGTGCGGACTTGTCGGTTGTAGACATGCAAACCACAGTGCTGGATCAAGTGGTCCTGCGTTTGCAAACCACTCGCTCGGACATTGAAGACTTGGATTACACCGAAGCGATCACCCGAATGAACAAAGATCAGTTGGCTTTAGAAGCTGCCCAAAGCAGTTTTTCAAAGATTTCGCAAATGAGTTTGTTCAAATTTTTGAATTGATCTGCTCAAGCTTTTCAATAAAGTGTCGACCTACCTGGTGAACTGATTTTTATGGCCACAACGACCCCTACCTCTTCATTGAGCTCCGCGACGAGTTCCGCTTTGGCGTCCTCCACCGCGGCTGTGGCTGCTGCCAACAAGGCCGCTGCACAAAAATTAGTCACCTCATTGGGCGCCGGCTCTGGGGTGGATGTCAGCGCTTTGGCGCAAAACTTGGTGGATGCTGAGCGCGTCCCCAAAGAAAACGCGATCAATGCAAAGATCACCAAGAATGAATCGCGTATTTCTGGCTACGCAGCCATGTCATTCGTCTTGTCAAACGTACAAACCGCGCTGACCGCACTCAAAGATCAAAACAATTTCAACGCACTTGGCGTTGCCAACAGCAATGCTGCGGCTTTTTCTGTAAGCACCAGTGCCACGGGCACGGCGGGTAGTCATGAGATAGAGGTCTTGCGCCTTGCCAAAGCACAGCGCTCAGTAAGCGATGGTGTGGCCACAGGCTCGACCTCCCTGAATGGCGGCTTAGCCATGAGCTTGACGATGAACGTCGGCAGCCCTTCGCCCGTTGCATCCACCATTCAACTGGCTGCTGGCAAAGATACGCCACAAGACGTTGTCAATGCCATCAACGATGCCAATACGGGCGTCACGGCAAAGCTGGTCAACACGGGTGATGGCAGCGCCACACCCTATCAAATTGTGCTGTCTGGTGCGACAGGTGCAGCCGGTGCATTTAGCTTGACGCCCAATTATTTGGCGGGCGCAGGCTCGCCCGGTTTGAGCTTTTCCAATGTCAACCCAGCTAACCAAACGGCCACAGATGCATCGGTGAAAGTCGATGGCATCAGTTACACACGAACCAGCAACACCCTCACCGATGTCGTGCCAGGTTTGACCTTGAACCTCAAAGCCACCACCAGTAGCGTTGCCACCATTGACCTTACCCGTGACAACACCGGTGTGAAAGAAAAAATGGCCGCTTTGGTTACTGCCTACAACGATGCGCAAACCATTTTCAAAGAAGTGTCAGACCCCAAGTCCTCTTTAGAAACTTATGGCGCCACCTTGTTGGGTGACTCAACCGTGCGCTCTATCAAGCAGCAGTTGCGTGACATGGTCATGGGCCAATCATCCACGCCTGGAACATCAGTGGGTGCGCTGTGGCAAATGGGCGTGAGCATTGACATGCAAGGCACCATGACTTTGGATAACACCAAACTCGAAAGCGTGTTGTCTAGCAATTACGCGGACGTTGTCAAAACATTCACTGGTAACCAAAACGGTTTGTCTGTCTACAGCACTGCCAACGCAGGCGTGGCTGGCGATGCGGTGAAGAAAATTTCTAAGCTGTTGAGCCCCACTGGTATTTTGCAAACGCAAAGTAACTCGGCCACGACGCAAAATACCAAGTACAGCGAAGACTTGACCAAGCTACAAACCCGCATGGACAATTTGCTGCTTCGCTACCAAAAGCAGTTCTCTGCTATGGATAGTTTGGTGGGCGGTGTCAATGCTCAGAAGACCAGCCTCAAATCTACGTTTGAAGGCATGATGGCCAACCTTACGGGTAAATCAGGCTAACTAACTAATCATCTTTTATTACTTCTTAGCCGTTGTGCGATTTATTTCGTGCAATGGCTAAAGTTGTTGCGGGTGCTGCCGAATCAGGCTTACACGATATAGCGGCAAGTTTTTGCCGCTGTGAAAGGATGGTTCTCATGCTCTCTGAATTGAACAGCGGTAATCCCGCTCCCACACCCGCACCCGTGCGTAGCAAAGCAGCTGCCCCTGCGCCAACTGCTGTTCCGCCTACGCCAGAAGATGCGCCCAAAGTGCAGGCGCCCAAGCCTGTTGATATCAAGGTAGATACGCAAGCTTTGAAAGAAAAGCTCATGGAGTCTATTCAGCATCTCAATCAGGCCATGCGTGACGGTGGACGTAATTTAAATTTCCATATGGACGAAGCAGTGGGTGCGCCCGTGGTCACGGTGAAGAATGCGGATACAGGGGAAGTGGTTCGTCAATTGCCTAATGAGGTGGTGGTGCGTATTGCGCACAACATTGAAGAGTTCAAAGGACTCTTGCATAACAAATTAACTTAAAAATTTACGCAAAGCGCTCAAGTAATTTCTTAGAGTGACGATTCACCAGCCATCAGGGAAACAAATTCGTGTTTCTTTGGCAATAACCCCTCAGTGATGACTTTTTAGGAGAAACATCATGTCAGTGATCAACACCAACGTAAAGGCTCTTGCAGCACAAGGCTCGCTGAGCAATGTGAACAAGACGTTGCAAACTTCAATGGAACGTCTGTCCACAGGTTTGCGTATTAACAGTGCGAAAGATGATGCAGCCGGCTTGGCCATCACCAACCGCATGACTTCTCAAATTCGTGGCTACAGCATGGCCATCCGTAACTCTAATGACGGCACATCCATGTTGCAAACTGCTGAAGGTGCGATGGGTCAAGTCACTAACATGCTGCAACGCATGCGTGAATTGTCGATCCAGTCTGCCAACGGTGGTATGACTTCTTCTGATCGCGAATCCTTGCAAAATGAAGTGACTGAGTTGAAAGCTCAAATCCAAGAAGTCGCTACCAGCACAAACCACAACACCATCAAGTTGTTGGACGGCTCTGCTGGCGACATCAAATTGCAAACTGGCGTGAAAGCCGGCGACATGATGAGCATCGGTTTCTCTTCTGTTCAAACCAAAGACTTGGGCTTGGGCACTTTGAGCACGGTGAGTTCTATCGGTGGCAAGATCAACGGCAACGTCAATGGCGCTTTGACAGATGGTTCATTGATCTTGAACGGCGTTTCTGTCGGTGCTTCATTGGCTGGCTCTGACGACATTTCTTCTGCTAGCAAAGATGCCAGCGCCATCGCCAAGGCCGCAGCCATTAACGCAGTGTCAGATCGCAGTGGTGTGTTTGCTGTGGTGAGCAAGAACGAAGTCGCAGGTTCTGTGGCAACGGCTGCAACTGCTGGTGACTTGGGTGTTGTCAAAATCAACGGTTTTGAAACTGCTGGTTTCTACATGTCCGGTAACAAAGAAATCGACCGTACTGCCGTGGTGCAAGCGATCAACGACATTGCAGACCGTACCGGTGTGCGTGCCACAAACACCACAGACGACAACCAAGGTATTTCACTGACTGCTGCTGATGGCCGCAACATTGTGTTGGATGTCGGTACAACCAATGCATCGGTTGCCACACTTGCACAAATGGGTATGGCAGACGCCGGTACTTATGTGGGTTCATACCAGCTCAGCACCAAAGACGGCTCTGCCATCACGGTCGGTAGCACAGTGGCCACATCTCAAACCAGTGAAATTCGCTCAGGCATTCGCTTCGGTACTTACGAAGCTGGCATGGCGCAAGCTGCCACGACCACACGTGCATCTACAGCCGCAGCCCCTGCGGCAGGCAATGCAGGTGTGTTGAACGGCAATACATTGGTTATCAATGGTGTTGGTATTCAAGCCGCTCAGGGTGCTGATGACGATGCATCATTTGAAAATACAGGTTCGACCAAAGCTGCCAGCGCGATTGCGATTGCTGCTGCCATCAACAAGTCATCTGAGATTACAGGTGTGACAGCGAAAGCGAATGCGAACTCTATCAAGGGCTCAGGCTTCACAGCCGCCGCTATCACCAGCATCAACTTGAACGGTATTGAAATTACCACCACATTGGGTACCAGCTCTACCCGTGAAGACGTGTTGCAAATTTTCAACTCTCGCTCAGGTGAAACTGGCGTGACAGCTTCGGCTTACGGTGATGGCATTCAATTGGTTGCCGCCGATGGTCGCAACATCTCGATCAGCACTGACGCTGGTGGTGCTGCTGCTGCTGCGGGCCTTGGTTTGGCTGGCATGACTGTGGGTGCTACAGGTGCAGAGACCTCTTACTACGCTGGTGTGACTTTGTCTTCTGACAAAGCCTTCACATTGAACAGTGGTAGCGAGGGTGATACTTTGAACTTCAAGTCCTTGGGCTTCAACGAAGGTACTTTTGGTGGCGCCAACGACGGTGCAAAAGTGGCTGAAATCGATATCTCAACTGTTGCAGGTTCAACCTCTGCCTTGTTGGTGATCGATGCTGCGATTGAGCAAGTGGGTAAGAACCAAGCCAAGACCGGTGCTTTCTTGAACCGTTTGGACGCTGTGGTCAGCAACTTGACTGAGTCGACCCAAAACATGTCTGAGTCACGCAGCCGTATCTTGGATACTGACTACGCGACAGAAACGACCAATTTGGCGAAGTCACAGATTGTTCAGCAAGCAGCAACAGCGATGTTGGCGCAAGCGAACCAATCGGCACAAAGCGTGTTGAGCTTGCTCAAGTAATTTGACAGCTTAGTGCACAAAAACGGGCAGGCCACTTTTAGGTCTGCCCGTTTTTTTAGTTATTTGCTACTCATTATCTGTACCAAATTATTTTTTAAATAAATTACTCAAGTCCCCTCAAGTTTTTCAGTCTCGAACCGATCTACAGATACCGGCATAGTTTTTGCGGATGCTTGTCTTGCGTGTGCAAGTAGCTTTTACAAGAACGCGATATCAAAGGATAGATCATGGCTTCGATTTCACTAAACCTCAATTTGGCCCCCTCCAGCTACGGGAGCTCCGCCTATTCATCAGGCTCGGACGTCTCTGGCTATACCTCGGCTGACATTGCGGCATTGACGGTTAAACAAGTCGGATCTTTGACAACCACGCAGGTGGCAGCTCTTGACCCGGCGGCTTTTGCCGGTTTTACGACAGCCCAAATCCCTGCGTTGAGTGCCAACAGCCTGACGGTTGTTTCGTCTTCTCAACTGAGTAACCTGTCCAATGATCAGCTGGGGTCATTCAAGGCTACGCAGCTGAAATCGATTTCGACGGCCAATATCGCAAGCCTGAGCACAAGCCAAATTTCTGCCATCAAGGGCACCCAAATCACGGGCTTGACCACCGATCAGGTGCAGGCCCTGACCACGTCACAAATCAAGGCCGTGGCGACCAGTGCCATCCAAGCCATGTCGGTGGATCAAATTTTTGGATTGATCACGGCTCAAATTGCCGCTGTGGGTACGGAGCAATTGGCTGCATTGACTGCTAAGCAAATTGCTGGCATGGAAGCCACCGATGTGCAGGCGTTCAGTTCAACGCAGCTGAATTCTTTGAGTAGCACACAACTTCGTGCGTTGACAACGGCACAAGCCACAGCACTGACTTCAGACCAAGTCAAGTCGCTCAGTACAACGCAGGTCAATGCCCTGACATCGGCGCAAGTCAAAGCCCTGGACACGGTCGATTTGGCTGCCATGGGCACCGACCAAATTCAAGCCTTGTCTACCGCTGGCGTCGCAGGGTTGACGTCGGATCAAATGACGGCATTGGCCAGCTCGCAATTCAAGAGCATGACGGCCACGCAATTGGCGATGCTGTCGAATTCGCAAATCAAGACGGTGGATACCGTTGATTTGGCGCAACTCTCCACAGATCAGTTGCAAGCCCTCAAAGCCGATACAGTGGCTGGCCTCACAACCGCCCAAGTGGCAACACTGAGCACCACCTTGCTTCAGGCGCTGACCACCGCGCAAGTGGCCAGTTTGACCACCGACCAAGTGGTGGCCCTGACCACCACCCAAGCCGAAAAACTGACAGCCGCCCAAGTGGGGGCCTTCACCTCGGCGCAAGTCAAGGCCTTGCAAACTGAAGATTTGGCCAAGTTCTCATCCACCCAAATTCAATCCTTGTCTTTGGCGGGTGTGAAGGCGTTGTCTACAGCCCAGGTGGCCAACTTGGGCGCTACCCAAGTTGACAAACTGAGCACAGCACAAGTGGCCTCTCTGAGCAGTACGCAACTGGCAGCGTTGACCACAGCCCAAACCGAAAACCTGAGCACAGAACAACTGTCGACGTTGTCTGGAAAACAAGTTGTCGGCTTGTCTACCGCTGGTTTGTCATTGATGACTTCCACACAACTGCAATCGATCAGCAGCGCAGCAGTAGGTCAGTTGACCACTGCCCAAGTGGCCGCGTTGTCGACAGCCCAAGTTGACAAGTTGACGACAGCCCAAGTCAAAGCGCTGACGACAGCGCAGATGAAGGCCTTGTCAGCAGAGCAAACCGCCAAGCTGACGACAGCCCAAATCAACACCCTGAGTGGTGTGCAAGTGGCGGCCTTGGATGCAGGCGATTTAGCAAACTTGACGGCCGGTCAAGTGCAATCACTGACCACATCGGCGGTGGCTGCCATGACAACAGCCCAAGTGGCGGTGTTGACCACAGCGCAGGCCTCGGGTTTGACCACGGCACAAGTGCGTGCATTGACCACAGCGCAAGTGGCGGCCTTGACGACCACACAGGCTGAGAAGCTTGGCACAGCCCAGTTGGCCGCGATGACCAGTGCGCAAGTCAAAGCGCTTGAAACAGCTGACTTGGCTAAGTTGGATTCAGCTCAGCTGCGTGCGATCACGTCAGCGGCGATTGGTGGTTTAACGACCGCTCAAGTGGCAAGTCTGAGCACCTTACAGGTGTCAACCATGACTGACGCCCAAGTGGCTGGTTTGTCGGCCACGCAAGTCAAAGCGATTGAAACAGCAGATTTGGCGGCCATGACCTCCACTCAACTGCAATCGATCAGTGATGCAGCAGTGGCCCAGTTGAGCACCGCCCAAGTGGCCGCGTTGACGACAGCCCAAGTGGACAAGCTCACGACAGACCAAGTCAAAGCGCTGACGACAGCGCAGATGAAGGCCTTGTCGGCAGAACAAACCGCGAAGCTGACGACCGCCCAAATCAACACCCTGAGTGATGTGCAAGTGGCCG
>JACCDU011269803.1_pt1 | contig 13876 bp, 14 predicted proteins | sample 7446081 | NCBI WGS metagenome assembly JACCDU01 (sample SAMN15323447, study PRJNA562643) | freshwater metagenome | isolation source: river surface water | place: USA:Blue River Watershed | collected 2017-08-17 | reverse complement strand
GTGCCGGCTCGGCGGTTGGGCTGCAAGCCAGATTTGCCGCTGTAGACCTGCCGCTTGAGCGACCCAAAGCAAGAGATCTCTCACTTGTGGTTTGGGCGACAACCGTAGGTGCAGTAATTGGACCAAATCTCATCGCCCCAGGCGAGGCTTTGGGACTAAATCTTGGCCTTCCTCACCTAGCTGGACCGTTTTTATTCACCATTGCAGCCCAGCTTGGTTCAACCATGGTCTTCTGGTTTGGGCTCAGGCCTGATCCGCTAATTGTTGCCAGGGACCTCGCCGGCCTCAACCCAAACCGCAAGCGTCCAGGGATGAAGGCTGCTATTGCAGTGATTCGAGAATTTCCCATCGCGGGCTACTCGGTGCTGTCGATTGCACTTGGACACATGGTCATGGTTTCGGTGATGAGCATGACTCCGGCTCACCTTTCCGAAACCGGTCACTCACTCGCAGATGTCGGGCTGACCATCTCACTTCACATTTCGGGAATGTATGCGTTTTCCCCTGTCTTCGGGTGGCTCGCTGACAAGACGAGTCCCAGGACGACCATCATCATCGGTCAGTTGATTTTCCTAGCGTCGTTGATCATTGCAGGCTTTGGTGCCAATGATTTTGTAATGGTGGTGGTTGGTTTGTTCCTACTCGGTTTGGGTTGGTCAGCCTCCACTGTCGCCGGATCAGCGCTGCTTTCTCAATCCCTGTCCACCGATAACAAGACAAAGGTTCAGGGCTTTAGTGACACGTTGATGAATCTCTCTGGGGCATTCGGTGGTGCGGTGTCGGGCACGATTCTTGCCGTTTACGGTTTCGGCGGGCTCAACGCTGCGGCTCTAGCCCCGGTGATCCTTATTGTTTTCGCAACCACGTTCTCAAGACGTTGGCAATAAAAAATCTCGCTCCCGAGATTTTTTCATCGAGAGCGAGATAAGTGACCCCAGCGGGATTTGAACCCGCGCTACTGCCGTGAGAGGGCAGCGTCCTAGGCCGCTAAACGATGGGGCCGTAAAGCAACCCGAGAAGTTTGCCACAAAATCCAAGGCTTGGCAATCTAACGGCTGTAAACCTGGAGTCCGCCAGGGTGGACATCAACTGAAAACGGTGCCTCGCCAACCAATTCACCGTCACAGGTCATTGGATAGCTGTCGTTAGAGATCGTCACCGACTTGGCCTTGAATATTTCAACCTCTGGGTACTTAGTGTGCTCACCGGCATAGACAGTTGGGAAGATCTTCAGAAGCTTAGGCCTGGAAACCTCATGCAGGATGAAAACCTCAAGCTCACCATCTGTGATCTCACTCTGTGGCGATATCTTCATGCCGCCACCAAAGTTCTTCACGTTAGCGACTCCGCAGAGCATGGCACTGATCTCTCGCTTCACACCATCGGCTGCGAGCTGATATTTGATTGGCTTGAAACTTGGCAATTCCAGCAGCATTGCAGCCACATAGGAGTTTGGACCCTTCGGCCATTTCAAACCATTGGCACGCTTTGCGCAAAGCGCATCAAAACCAGCAGATATAGATCCCAGCGACCAAAACTCCCGAGTCGGATTTTTTACCTTCATAACGTCAACTCGTCTTGGAGCACTCAAGCCCTCCACTATGTTCGCTACCGCGGCCGAAACGTCGCCCAGTGGGATATTGAGCTCACGGGCCTGATCATTACCACTTCCCGCTGGGACGATACCCAGCGGCACCTGGTTGGGGACACAGATGTTTACACCGAGTTGAGCCGTGCCATCGCCACCGACCGCTATCACGCCAGCCAACTCCTGGTTGGAAATCAGGGCCTCGGCTTTTTGCTTCGCGGCTTGGGCGGTATCACTGGTGAGAGATACGGCGGGCACCCCTGCCTCATTGAGAAGTTCAAATACCTGATCGCCGACTAAATTGCCGCGTCCTCGGTTGGCAGCTGGATTGACTAAAACTCCGATTGGCTTCATCGCCTACCTCTTCCTAGTGACACAAACATAGACTTTTCTGGAACGGAGTGCGATGCAAATCACCAAACACCATCACGCCATGTTGGAAATCACTCAAGGAAACCAAACCTTGGTGATTGATCCAGGGATGTACCAAGCCGAGCTCCCTCCGCTTGAAAATGTGGTTGCGGTCGTTTTCACCCACGTTCACGACGACCACTCCTTCCTGCCTCACGCACTGAGCTTGAATAACCACCAAGGGGTGAAGTTTTTTGGCACCGAAGAGGTCAGGGACAAACTAACCGGCATCGATGTTGAGGTGGTCAGGCACGGAGATCACATTTCGGTTGGCAACTTCTCACTAGATTTTGCGGGGGATTTGCACCAGGAAATCCATCGCTCGATTCCTCTGGTTCAGAACATCGGCGTGACGGTAAATCGAAAGCTTTTCTACCCCGGGGATGCCTATGTTTATCCCGAACATCCATTTGAAATCCTGGCCTGCCCAGCTTCAGCGCCATGGATGAAAATTGCCGATCTAATCGATTACTTGATCGCGCTCAAACCCAAGGCCGCCTTCGCCACTCACAACGCGATTTTGAGTGAGCACGGTAATAAGCTTCAGAATTCGCGCATCAAGGAATTCGTAGAGAAATTTGGTGGTGAGTTTAGGCACCTCAACCCCGGCGATAGCTGGACCTAAAGCGCCACAATGACTGCGGCCAAGAGCATGGCCAGGGTTGTGCCACCCCAGAGTCGTTTCTCTTTTTGGGACCTGGTTATGTTGTTCATAAGGGCAGCCAGTGCCGCAAAGCCAACCAGCACCCAATTGACCCAGGAGTTTTGTGGCTCAGGCAAGATCGGGGTGAATACTCCTAGCTGAGCTAGATAGTGGCCTGCCAGGGCGAGCATAATCAGAAAAGAAACTGCCGAACCAATGCGGTAACCCAAGGGTAGCTTTCCGACATTCTGACCACCGAAGGCGTACTCCCCCATCGGGGCGCCAAGCACCAGTGCGAGCTGAAACAAGGCAGTGGCAAGGTATGCAAAAACGAGAAAACCGGAGGCGAAAGACTCAAGCATCTTTACCTCCGGTAACTTGCTGGGGTACCTGGACTCGAACCAAGAACAAAGGAACCAGAAACCTTCGTGTTGCCAATTACACCATACCCCAAGGGTCGGACCTAGGTCCGAGGGTCTATCTTAGTGGGATTGCGCGAAGGCCTCTAGTCGCTTTTCGACCTCAGCCTTGCCCAAAATCTCCATGGACTCAAACAGTGGTGGAGTCACTCGCCTTCCCGAAATTGCCACACGCACCGGCCCGAACGCATTTCTTGGCTTTTCACCCAGTTCCTCTACCAAGGCCTTGGTTAGAGCGTCCTGAATCGACTCGGTATTGAACTCAGCGAGTGAAGAGATCGCCTCGCGAGCTTTGGCAACGATTGCGCCCGCATTTTCTGGCAGCGAGGAGAGCGCCTCAGGCTCGAACTGCAGTTGATCGAGTTCCTCAAACAAGAATCCGAGCATTCCCACTGCCTCGGATAGCACGGTGATGCGCTCCTGAACCAGCGGTGCTGCGAGCCTAAGAATTTCTTTCTCGCGCTCGGAAGGATCTTTCGAAAGAACACCGGCCGACTGCAGATAAGGAACCAATCGAGACTCAAAGTCCCCTGACTGCAGGAGGCGAATTTGAGTTGCGTTGATGGAGTCAGCCTTTTTCTGATCAAAGCGAGCCGGGTTTGGGTTCACATTTGCAACATCGAAGTTCTGGCAAAGTTCTTCGAGAGTGAAGATGTCGCGGTCCGCAGCAATGGACCAACCAAGCAGGGCCAGATAGTTGAGTAGGCCCTCGGGGATAAAGCCGCGGTCGCGGTGCAGGAAGAGGTTGCTCTCTGGATTTCGCTTAGAAAGCTTCTTATTACCCTCCCCCATTACAAATGGAAGGTGACCGAACCTAGGGATGAATTTCGCGATTCCTGCCTCATACATAGCGTTGTATAGGGCGATCTGACGTGGCGTTGACGACAGCAGGTCCTCGCCGCGCAATACGTGAGTGATTCCCATCAGCGCATCGTCAACCGGGTTGACGAGAGTGTAGAGCGGTTGACCGCCGGGGCGAACCACAACAAAGTCGGGGAACGAACCCGCTGGGAAAGTGATCTCGCCGCGAACTAGGTCGGTGAAGCTGATGTCTTGGTCTGGAACTCTCAGGCGCAGGGCTGGCTGCCTGCCCTCTGCGATGTAGCGCTGGCGATCGGCTTCGCTCAAATCACGTTCTGAATTGTCATAGCCAAGCTGAGGTGCTCTGCCGTTTGCAACGTTGCGTGCCTCGATCTCTTCAGCCGAGAGATAGCTCTCATAGATGTGACCGGAGGCCTTTAGCTTTTCGACAACCTCTTGGTAAATCTCGCTGCGCTGAGACTGGCGATACGGCTCATTTGGGCCGCCAACGTCAATTCCCTCATCCCAGTCCATGCCCAACCAGCGAAGTGCTTCCACAATCTGGTGATAGCTCTCCTCCGAGTCTCTTGCGGCATCGGTGTCCTCAATACGAAAAACAAACTTGCCACCGGTCTTGCGCGCATAGGCCCAGTTGAACAGCGCAGTGCGAACCAGACCAACGTGCGGGGTGCCGGTAGGAGATGGGCAGAAGCGGACCTTGATATCAGATCCGGTTGCCTGAGTTACGGGAGCGGTAATTAGCGACATAGCAATCCAAAAGCCTAGGCCACAGGATTAGCTAAAACACCAATCCCCTTGATTTCACACTCCACAAAATCACCCTTCTCAATCTTGGAGATTCCAGCTGGAGAACCGGTCAGGATGATATCTCCGGGGTTTAATGTGACGTTTTGACTGACGTAGCTAAAGATCTCCCGAACCCCAAAGTTCATTTCGCTTGAGTTTGCATGCTGACGAACCTGCCCGTTAATCCTGGCTTCCAGGGTTGCGGCCTCATAGTCAAATTCGGTTTCAATCCACGGGCCAAGCGGGCAGAAGGTGTCAAAGCCTTTTGATCTTGCCCACTGTAGATCCGAAAACTGGAGGTCTCTAGCGGTCACATCATTTGCCACCGTGAAGCCCAGGATGTAATCATCGACAGCTTCCGCTGGGACATTCTTGGCGGTTTTACCGACCACGATTGTCATCTCACCCTCGAGTTCAACCTGCTCGGATTGCCAAGGCAGCACGATCGGCTTGCCTGGATCCTGAATAGCGCTGGATGGTTTGAAAAACATCAGTGGCTCGTCAGGAACATCCTGAGCAATCTCAGCCGCGTGAGCCGAGTAGTTCATGCCAATACAAACAACCTTGCTGGGAACAGTTGGTGCTAAAAGTTCAACCTCCGACATCGGAATGGTTGCTCTGGTGGACTGAAAGGAGTCAAAGGGTGTACCAGAGTAGACCTGAATCTGATCACCTGTCACAACACCGAAGGCCACTCTGCCCTGGTGCTGGAATCTCGCAATTCGCATGGCGCCTAGTCTGCCAGCTTTACGAGCCAGTTGTGACGATCTGCAACTCGGCCATATTGAATTCCGGTCAGTTCTTGACGAATCGAAACTGTCAATTCACCAGGCTCGTTGCCGCCGATGACGATCTCCTCGTGCTCGGATTTGAGGACACCAACCGGGGTCACTACGGCTGCAGTTCCACAGGCGAACACCTCGACGATTTCACCAGAATTTACGCCCTGTCGAACCTCACTCAGCGAAACCTTGCGCTGCTCAACCTTGATTCCTCGATCCTCCAACAAGGTGATGATCGAATCGCGGGTGATGCCGTGAAGGATGGTGCCATCGAGCGATGGAGTTGCGATGTGGCCGTCTTTATAAACAAAGAACAGGTTCATGCCACCGAGCTCTTCGATGTAGGTGGCAGTTTCAGCATCCAGGAACAGCACCTGGCTGCAGCCATTCTCATAACCCTTTTGCTGAGCGAGTAGTGAGGCTGCATAGTTACCGCCGGTCTTTGCTTCACCGGTTCCGTGCTTTCCAGCTCTCGCAGAGTCAAGGGCAAGCCAGATTGAAACTGGCTTGATTCCACCGGTGAAGTAGGGACCAACCGGTGATGCGATTACGCGATACTCGGCGCGCTGCGCAGCACGAACTCCCAAGAAGTTCTCCGCGGCGATCTCAAACGGTCTGAAATAAAGCGTCTTTTCACCCTCAGGTGATGGCACCCAAGCGCCATCGACGGCAATTAGCTCACGAAGGGAATCTACGAAAACATCAACCGGCAGCTCAGGAAGTGCCATGCGGTAGGCGGAGCGCTGCAGGCGGCGTGCATTTGCCCCAGGTCTGAAAGTCCAAATCGAACCATCCTCGTGACGGTAAGCCTTGATGCCCTCAAAGATTTCCTGGCCGTAGTGAAGCACGGCAGCGGATGGATCCATCATGATCGGGCCGTAGGGAATCACCTGGGCCGAGTGCCAGCCCTTGTCCTTCTCCCAGACCACCACAACCTGGTGATCGGTGAAGTGGGTACCGAAGGTTGGGTTGGCGATGATTGCCTCGCGCTCGGCAGCCGGAACCGGGTTTGGATTTCTGGTTACTTCGAACTTCATTTTGTTCCTCAGATCAGGTTGAGAATGCTCTCGGCAACTTCAGTGGTGGTTCGTTTTTGGGAACCGCGACCGAGCAAATCTTGCGCCACAGCGCGCTCAATTCGCTCGGCAGCCTGCGTGAAGCCAAGGGTTTTGGATAGAAGAGCCGCGGAGAGGATTGCCGCAGTTGGATCTGCCAGATTTTTTCCGGCGATGTCCGGCGCTGATCCATGAACGGGTTCGAACATGGATGGGAAAGCTCCAGTTGGGTTCAGATTAGCCGATGCGGCAAGTCCAATTCCACCTGTGATCGCAGCTGCCAAGTCAGTGATGATGTCACCGAAGAGATTGTCGGTCACGATCACATCGAAGCGCTCTGGTGAGGTAACCATGTGGATGGTTGCGGCATCGATGTGCATGTAATCGTGAGTGACGGAAGGATATTTCGAAGCAACTTCCTCCACCATGCGGAGCCAAATCTTGCCAGCGTGAACCAAAACATTGGTTTTGTGCACCAGGGTGACGTGCTTGCGCTCACGCTTGGTTGCAAGTTCAAAGGCGTACTCAACGGCCCTACGAACACCGAATGCGGTATTCACAGACACCTCGTTAGCAACCTCCTGATCGGTTCCAACGCGAATAGCCCCACCATTTCCAACATATGGACCCTCGGTACCCTCGCGCACCACAACGAAGTCGATGCTCTTCTCCCCCTTGAGCGCGGACTCGACTCCAGCGAAGAGTTTTGAGGGTCGAAGGTTGATGTGGTGATCGAAGGCAAAGCGAAGCTTCAGGAGAAGACCACGCTCTAGCACACCGGATGGAACCCTTGGGTCACCAATCGCTCCGAGCAAAATTGCATCGTGCTTTTTGAGAGCAGCAAGGTCATCCTCAGTCAAAATCTCACCGCTGGTTAGGTAGCGATCTGAGCCGAGATCGTAGTTTGTGATCTCTAGCTCTGCCTCGCCAGCCAAAGCTTTATCCAAAGCAGCCAGACCTACTGAGGTAACCTCTGGTCCGATTCCATCACCAGCAATAACGGCAAGGTTTATTCGCTTCAATTAGGCCTCACGGGTCGTTTAGAACAACCTTATTTGGTTTTGGCCTATCAAGTCCCGAAAATAGCAAAGGGCCGGGCAATGCCCGGCCCTCTACTGTTGATTCTTACTAGCCTTGGACGATCTCGAGTCCGAGCTGGGCGGCGGCATTAGCCACTGCACCACCATTGATCAGCTCACCGGTGAAGCCCACCGAGCGCATGTAGTCAATTGCCTGACCTGCTCGGTTTCCGCTGCGGCAGTAAATGTAGTAGTCCTTGGCTGGATCTAGGGTCGCAAGCTGGCTAGCAAAGTCAGCGTCGGCGATACCCATTCGAACGGCGCCGTCTAGGTGACCCTCGGCCCACTCCTCAGGAGTGCGAACATCGATGATGGCCGCATAAGCGGTTGGGTCATAGGTCTCGGTCGCGCATGCGGTCAGTGAGGTGGTTGCAAACACCGCAACGAGAGCGGCAACCACAAACTTTAGAAACTTCATTTCGATCCTTTCGGTATACCCCCTAGGGTATGTGATACAGTCAAGCTAGTCAAGTTTTAGGAGACGATTTTGGAAATTCCTCAAGAGGATCTAGTGGCGGTCAAGAAACGTCTGTCGAGAGCCCAAGGTCAGCTAGGCGGCATTATCAAGATGGTTGAAGAAGGGCGCGATTGCGCAGACATTTTGACTCAGCTGGCAGCAGCTCAGGCAGCAGTATCGAAGGCTGCCTTCTCGCTGATCGCGAGCGGTATCGCCAACTGTGGCACCGACGCTAACGGCATGGCCGACAGAGCCAAATTAGAAAAAGCATTTTTGTCCCTGAGCTAACGCACATTTTGAAAGGAAATTGAATTGGGTAAAGAGGTATCGCTGCAGGAACTAGAGACTGCAATTGCCGCCGGCGCACACGTCATCGATGTGCGAGAAGTATTTGAATTTGAAAACGGGCACGTCCCAAACGCTCACCTAATTCCGCTGAACGAGATCCCAGATGCTCTCGATCGGATTCCAAAGGGTGAAAAGGTTTGGCTAGTTTGCAAATCTGGTGGTCGCTCGATGCGGGCCTGTGACTACCTCGAGGCTCAGGGTTTTGACGTCGTCTCGGTAGCCGGTGGAACGGATGGCTGGGTCGCATCAGGCCGCGAAGTATCAATGGAGGCAAGTAAGTAAATGGGCTTGTTTAGTTTTTTCAAGAAGAAGTACGAGACCGTATCTCCGGCAAAAGCCAAGGAGGCGCAGGATGCCGGCGCAATGTTGATTGACGTGCGTGAATCCAGCGAGTATCGCTCGGGTCACGCACCGGGCGCCAGACACATCTCCGTGCAAGTTATCGAGCGCAGGCTAGGCGAAATCCCCAAGGAACGCCAAATCATCGTGGTCTGCCAGTCCGGGATGCGCTCGCAGCGCGCAGCCGAGATCCTGTCAAGTAACGGCTACCAGGTGCTCAATGTTTCTGGTGGCATGATCGGCTGGCAGCGCGCTGGCCTGAAGGTAGTGAAGTAATTGAAGGTACTAATTGTTGGCGGCGTCGCGGGTGGCATGTCAGCCGCGACCAGATTGCGTCGGTTGGCTGAAGATGCCGAAATTATCGTCTTTGAGCAGGGCCCGCATGTCTCCTACGCAAACTGCGGTTTGCCATATCACATCGGAGAGGTAATCCCACAGCAGCGCGATCTGCTACTGCAGACCCCTAAGTCGCTGCACGACAGATTCAGACTCGATGTCCGGGTAAACAACCGCGTAACCAAGATCAACCCTGACGAGAAGACCATCGAGGTGTCTAATCTCAAGTCCGGAGAGCAATACACCGAGAGCTACGACGCACTGGTTTTGTCAACCGGCGCTAAGCCAAGAATGGTTCCGATCCCCGGTCTCGAGCGGGCACATGTGCTGCGCGATGTGCCGGATGCCATTGCAATAAAAGAGTTGGTGGATCAGGGCAAGGTTAAATCGGCAGCCATCATCGGCGCTGGATTTATCGGAGTCGAGTTGGCCGAGAATCTCCAGCACCGCGGCGTCGAGACCACAATCGTCGAGTTCCGTGAAACGATACTGCCTCAATTTGATCCTGAGATGATTGAACCCCTCCAAGCAGAGCTTGTGAAAAACGGAATCAAGCTAGCCCTTCGCGCCGAGACCGAGGTGGTCCTAGAAGACAGCCTCAGGCTCAAAGACGGCAGAGTTATTCCGGCTGATTTGGTCGTGGCGGCTATCGGTGTAGTTGCCGATCACCAATTGGCTGTAGATGCCGGATTGAGGATCGGTGAGGCGGGCGGTATCTGGGTGAACAACCAGATGCAGACCTCAGACCCAAACATCTACGCGGTGGGCGATGCGGCCGAGAAGACCAGCTTGCTGACTGGTGCAAACCAAATGATCTGGCTTGCGAACCTCGCTAATCGCCACGGTCGTCTGGTTGCAGATGTCATCGCAGGAGAGAAGGTTGCTGCTAGGCCATCCATCGGAACCGGAATCATCGGTGCATACGGAATGGCTGCTGCCCTTACAGGCCTAACTGAAGGCCTAGCCAAGCGAATGGGAATCAAGCACCAGATAATCCATCTTCACCCCGGTTCGCACGCTGGCTACTATCCAGGCGCAGAACGAGTTTCCTTGAAGGTGTTGTTCGACCCAGAGACCGGCAAGATTCTAGGCGCTCAAGGAATTGGCAAAGATGGAGTGGACAAGCGCATTGATGTGATTGCGACAGCCATTTATGCCGGACTCACCGTCGATGACCTCATGAATCTGGAGCTTGCGTATGCGCCTGCCTTTGGCTCTGCAAAAGATGCGATCAACCAGACCGGCTATGTGGGTAACAACGTAAGAAGCGGAAAAACCCCTAACGTTCAGTGGCATGAGGTTGAAGCTGCCCAAGAGGCAGGAACCCTGGTTGTTGATGTCAGGACTGAGGGTGAACACCAAAACGGCAACATCCCCAACACCCTGCTGATACCTGTTGACGATCTCAGAGAGCACCTCTACAAGCTTGAGGGTAAGGACGTGATTGTGACCTGCGCCATTGGTCAGCGTGGACACACTGCAACCCAGATCCTTCGCCAGCACGGCATCAACGCGCGAAATCTAGACGGTGGCTACACCACCTGGAGAAGCGCGATGGATGCGCTCGAGAGAGCCAAATAGAGTCAAAGAAAAGGGCCCCTCGGGGCCCTTTTTTAGTACTCGTCGGTGAGCGAAATCGCCCGCATACTGTCGGCCTGAATTTCAACTCGGAGCTTTTCCAAAAGCGCACTGGCAACTGGGGAGTCGACCGTGATGACGCTTAGGGCCTTACCACCTTTTTGTTGGCGAGCAATGGTCATGGCCGCGATGTTGATGTTTGCCTCGGCGAATGCCTTGCCATAGATGGCCACGATTCCGGGGCGATCTTGGTAAACCATGACTACGAGGTGCTCCGCCATCGATAGTTCAACGTCATAGCCGTTGATCGAAACGACCTTCTGCTGATGCTTAGGACCGATAACGGTTCCGCCTGCTGAGACGGTTGTGCCATCGGAAAGCACGGCCTTTAGCGTGGTCACATTGCGATACTCATCCGAGGTTGTGTCCTGGGTGAGACGCACCTCAACACCGCGCTGCTCGGCCATCAGCGGAGCGTTGACATAAGACACCTGCTCGGTGACCATGGTCTGGAACAGACCCTTCAGAGCGGCAAGCTTCAAAACAGTTACGTCGTGGGCCGCGATCTCACCACGAGCCTCAAACTCAACAGAGACTATTGAGGTGTGAGCCAGACCAGCCACGATCTGACCCAGCTTCTCAGCCAACGGAATTCCTGGCTTGACTGAGGCGTCAATCACTCCGCCCGCTACGTTCACAGCATCCGGAACTAGGTCACCGGCCAGGGCCAGTCGAACCGACTTCGCTACCGAGATGCCGGCCTTCTCCTGAGCCTCATCGGTCGACGCTCCGAGGTGAGGGGTAACCAAGATGTTTGAAAGACCAAGTAGCGGTGAGTCCTTCGGTGGCTCGTTTACGAACACATCTAGACCTGCTCCGGCAATCTGACCTGAGCTCAAAGCCTCGTAGAGGGCTGCCTCGTCAATGATTCCGCCGCGTGAGCAGTTCACGATTCTGAGGTTTGGTTTGGCGAGAGCAAACTGGGCGGTTGAGATCATGCCCGTGGTCTCTGGAGTTTTAGGAATGTGAATAGTGATGAAGTCACTTCGCTTCATCAACTCTTCAATTGTGACAAGCTCTACACCCATCTGCTCTGCGCGAGCCTGGGTGACGTAGGGATCAAAGCCAATCAAAGTGGTGCCAAAGCCTGCTAGGCGCTGTGCAACCAAAGTTCCAATTCGACCAAGGCCAATAATGCCGACAGTCTTTTCGTAGAGCTCTACTCCGGTGTACTTGCTGCGCTTCCACTCACCGGCCTTCAACGAAGCGTTGGCATCTGGTATGTGTCTAGCCAGACCCATGATCTGGGCGATAGCCAACTCTGCAGCAGAAATGATGTTGGAGGTTGGAGCGTTCACAACCATTACGCCAGCATTGGTGGCTGCCTTGATGTCTACGTTGTCCAGGCCAACACCCGCGCGGGCAATTACCTTGAGCTTGGGAGCGGCAGCAATTGCCTCTTCGTCCATCTTGGTTGCTGACCGAATCAGAACCGCGTTCGCTTCAGCAAGGGCCGGTATCAAAGCGGAGCGGTCAGCACCGTCAACATTACGAATTTCAAAATCCGGACCCAGTGCCTCCAAAGTGGCAGGCGAGAGTTCCTCGGCAATAAGTACTACTGGCTTAGACAATGGCTGACCTAACGTCTATTCGACAATGAAGGGTGGGAACAGCCTTAGTTTAGCGATGAAATGCTGATTAGTCCCTAGGGCACTGGCAGCGGTCAGCCTCAGCGATGCCGTATAGGGCATCCTCGATGTGTTGACCACAACCCTGCCAGGTTGGCTTTGAGCATTCATAGCAAACAACTTGTGAGCACATAACAAGCTTCTTTCTGTGACGAGTTACGCATTTAGTATACCCCCATGGGTATACAAATTACTTTTTCTGGAGCCTGATTTCCACGAGACCAGAGTCATAAACTTTCGAATCAATCGCTTGGTAAGCGCTACTGATTTTGGAGCCCTTGAACAACCTAACTCCCCCGCGGATCAGTTCTGGTGCAATAAACAGAATCAGCTCATCAACCAGACCCATCACCATCATGGTGTCCAGCAACATTGCCCCACCACCCAGGAACAGATTCCCGAGGTGCTTCTGCTTGATTGTCGCAACCACTTCTCTCAGGTCCCCGGAAATGAAGTGCAAATTCGAATCTCTCAGTCCATCAAACCGAAGGGGCTGTTCGGTCAGGACATAGGTCGGCAGAATCCGATCAAGGTCGGGAGCATTCTTGAGTTCAAATTCAAAAGTCTTGCGACCCATTAGAACAGCGCCGGAAGACTGAACCAGTTCCATCCAGCCATAGTCCTCATCGGCACTGAGGTATTTCTCGGCCCAGGCCATGTCATCGTTTTCGCCGGCGATGAAGCCATCGAGAGACATGACGCCGTAGAAGATGGTTTTAGACATTTGCCCAGAATAGCCAAAAGCCCCCGAGGTTATCGGGGGCTTTTGAAGTTGAAACTAGCGAGCTGCCGAACCCTCTTGGTAGTCGTCATCCTGCTTGATCCAGCTGAACAGCTTGCGCAGTTCGCGACCGGTTGCCTCGATTGGGTGTGCCTCGCCCTTGGCGCGCAGTGCCTTGAACTCTGGAGCACCAGCATCCTGGTCAGAGATAAAGCGGTCGGCGAATGCACCGGACTGGATGTCAGCCAAGACGGCCTTCATGTTCTCCTTGACGCGTGGGTCGATAACGCGAGGACCGGAGACATAGTCACCGTACTCAGCGGTGTCGGAAACGCTCCAGCGCTGCTTCGCGATGCCGCCCTCGTACATAAGGTCAACGATTAGCTTGAGCTCGTGCAGCACCTCGAAGTAGGCAATCTCTGGCTGGTAGCCCGCCTCGGTTAGCACCTCGAAGCCATACATCACTAGCTGAGAAGCACCACCACAGAGAACTGCCTGCTCACCGAACAGGTCGGTCTCGGTCTCCTCGGTGAAGGTGGTTTTGATGGTGCCCGCACGGGTACCACCAATTGCCTTGGAGTAGGAAAGACCAACCGACATTGCGTTGCCGGTCGCGTCCTGCTCAACTGCAATCAGGTTAGGAACACCCTTACCCGCAACATACTCGCGGCGAACCAGGTGACCTGGGCCCTTTGGAGCTACCAGGAATACGTCAACGTTTGCTGGCGGCTTGATAAAGCCAAAGCGAATTGCAAATCCGTGACCGAATACCAGTGCGTCACCAGCTTCCAGGTTTGGAGCGATGTCATTGGTGTACAGGTCGC
>JACCDU010642322.1_pt1 | contig 13892 bp, 15 predicted proteins | sample 7446081 | NCBI WGS metagenome assembly JACCDU01 (sample SAMN15323447, study PRJNA562643) | freshwater metagenome | isolation source: river surface water | place: USA:Blue River Watershed | collected 2017-08-17 | reverse complement strand
CTTGGCCATGCAAACCGGTAAAGACGTACGTTCCGAGTTGGCTGTGGGACGTGTGATTTTCCCGGTGGCCTTGAAGGTCAATGAGCAATTGAATGTGGGCGCTTCGCTCGACTACTCATGGGCCAGCTTGGACATGAAAATGGCCGCCAGTGGCGCTCAGTTGGGCGGGATGGTCACGGGTGGTTCTGGCAATATCGCAGCGGCAGCAGCAGGGCTGACGGCAGCACCTTGGGCGCGGATTGATTTCAGCAACTCCAATAAATTCACGGGTGCTGCCAAAGGCGCTGGCTGGACTGGTAAGTTAGGGCTTGTGTTTCAAGCCAGCAAAGATCTGTCGCTGGGCGTGAGTCATCATCTCAAGACCAACCTCAGCGACATGACGACAGCGGCGACCGGTGCGAGCATGAGTGGCGCTGGCGGCTTTGCTGACGCAGGAAAGATCTCGGTGATCAATTTCCAAATGCCATCTTCCACAACCGTGGGTTTGTCTTGGCAAGCCAACCCCAAGTTGATGATGGCGGCAGATGTCAAACGCATCGGGTGGTCGAGCGTGATGAGGGGCTTTTCCATGCGCTATGACAGCGCTGCCATGGGGGGCAATGTGAACTTCACTATGCCCCAGAACTGGAAGGATCAGACTGTCGTGGCTTTGGGTGGTGCCTACCAATTGGATGATGCCTGGACCTTGCGTGCGGGCTACAACCATGCATCGAACCCTATTCCTGATGGCACAGTCCATCCTTTGTTCCCGGCGATTGTGAAAGATCACTACACCGCAGGTTTTGGCTACAAGGTCAGCAATGCGGTCAGCGTGGATGTGGCGATTTCACATGCGCACACTGTGACCGTGGTGAATACGTCTGGTCTGGCTCCCCTGACCATCACCCACAGCCAAACCAATTATCAAATGATGTTGAGCTACCGTTACTGAGCTGAAAGAGCCCGCTCATCCGGGTTTGTCCTGATCGACTGGCGATGGCTTTGTAATTTCAGGTTCAGGTACTTCATTTATCGTATATATTCGCACATCCGAATATACTGACATGGTGACTGTTGTGGCATGAATGACGGAAAGACGGTGGTGTTTGAGAGAGCAGCAGCGATGTTTGCCGTACTTTCAACGCCCATCCGTCTGCGCATCATCAGCGAGCTTTGCCAAGGTGAGCGCAATGTCGGGCAATTGTTGGGCAGCATTGATGTAGCGCAACCTAATATGTCCCAGCATCTGAACATGATGTACAGGGCAGGAGTTTTGGGCAGGCGTCGACAAGGTGCCCAAATGTTTTATCGGATTGCAGACGAATCTGCGGCGATGGTCTGTCGTGCCGTGTGCACGCAAAAGGCCATTGAAGCAGCCGTGGATTGACAACTCAAAACAAGGAGTTTGTGTGAAAGAAGACAACATCAACTCAGGGAGGGTGCAAAAAGCACCGGAGAACTTCCTGACCCAAAGTGGTATCAAAGAAGTTTTTGCTGAAGGCAAAAAAGGCCGCCGCAACTTCATTCGCAATGCATTTGCAGCAGCTGTTGCGGGTGCTGCGGCACCCATGGCCATGGCCCAGGGCAATCCAGTGCCCACCGAGGGGGGTGACCCCAATATTTTGAATTTGCCTGAACATGCGACCAACTTGGGGCAGGGTGTGGCGGTTGAGGGCTATGGCAAGCCATCCAAATTCGAAGCCAACTTGCAGCGTCGCCAGAGCCCTGGCTTGACACAAACCACCCAAGCTTCGGTGTCTTTTGCGCCTTTGCAATCCCTGTTTGGCATTGTGACGCCCAGTGGCTTGCACTTCGAACGTCACCACCAAGGTTGGTGGGACATCGATCCGTCCAAGCACCGCTTCATGATCAATGGCATGGTCAAAAAGAACATGGTGTTCACCATGGACGAGATCATGCGTTTGCCTTCCGTGTCGCGTTTTCATTTCATCGAGTGCGGTGCCAACACGGCCGTCGATTGGGGCAATGTGGCTGTGCCCACGGTCCAGTACACCCATGGCATGTTGTCGTGCAGTGAGTTCACTGGCGTGCCCTTGATCACCTTGCTGGAACTGGCAGGTGCTGACCTGAAAAATGGCAAGTTTGTGCTGGCTGAGGGCGGTGATGGCTCGTCGATGACCCGCACTATTCCGATGAGCTTGATCACTTCGGGTGAAGTGCTGGTCGCTTATGGACAGAACGGCGAAATGCTGCGCCCGGAAAACGGCTACCCATTGCGACTGGTGGTGCCGGGTGTGCAGGGTGTGAGCTGGGTCAAGTACCTGCGCCGCATCGAAGTGGGCGACAAGCCCTATGCCGCCAAAGACGAAGCCATCCACTACATCGATTTGCAACCCGGTGGCTTGCACCGCCAGTACACCAACATCCAGGAAGTCAAGAGTGTGGTGACTACGCCTTCGGGCGGGCAAGTCTTGCTGGACAAGGGCTTCTACAACATCACAGGACTGGCCTGGTCGGGCAAAGGCAAGATCAAGCGCGTGGACGTGTCTACAGACGGTGGTCGCAACTGGCGTCAAGCACGTCTCGAAACGCCAGTGCTCTCCAAAGCGCTGACGCGCTTTAACCTCGATTGGGTCTGGGACGGCAAGCCTGCCATCATCCAAAGTCGTGCTCAAGATGAAACAGGTCATGTGCAACCGACATACCAGCAACTGCGTGGTGTTCGTGGCACACGCTCGATCTATCACAACAATGCCATCCAGTCGTGGTTGGTTCAGGAAAACGGTGAGGTGAAAAATGTCCAGGTTTCGTAATGCCGTTTTGACCGCCGCTTTGTTGGCCGTGGCCAGCCTGGCTTCGGCGCAAGCTTCCAAATACCCGGGGGTAGGGCGCGACGCCACACCCAAAGAAGTGGCCAAGTGGGACATCGACGTCCGTCCGGACTTCAAGGGCCTGCCCGCAGGTTCGGGTTCGGTCGCCAAAGGCCAGGATGTGTGGGAAGCCAAATGCGCGCACTGCCATGGCGTCTTCGGTGAGTCCAACGAGGTGTTCAGTCCGCTGATTGGTGGCACGACCGCAGAGGACATCAAGACCGGTCGTGTGGCCAATTTGGCGCGCACGGATTATCCAGGCCGCACCACCATCATGAAAGTGGCGACTGTCTCGACCCTGTGGGACTACATCAACCGCGCCATGCCTTGGACCAACCCCAAGACGCTGACGCCTGATGAGGTCTATGGTGTGACTGCTTTCTTGTTGAACCTGGCCAACGTGGTGCCAGATGACTTCACCTTATCAGACAAAAACATCGCAGAGGTGCAAAACCGCATGCCCAACCGAAATGGCATGACGACCCAGCATGCGATGTGGCCGGGTAACGAGTTCGGCGGTGTCAAAAAGCCTGATACCGACAACAAGATTTGCATGAAAGACTGCAAGCCTGAAGCCAAGGTCGCCTCGTTCTTGCCTGATTTTGCCCGCAATGCACACGGCAACTTGGCAGAGCAAAATCGCTTGGTTGGCCAGCAGCGCGGTGCGGACACGTCCAAGCCAGAGCCCAAAGCCGGTACGCCTGTGCCTGCTGCACCCGCAGCACCCGTGGCCAAACCTGAAAACGCTGAAGGCAAAGCGGCTATTGCTTTGCTGAACAAGCACAGCTGCACGGCCTGCCATGGTGTTGACAAGAAAATTGTAGGCCCCGGCTTCAATGAGATTGCCAAAAAACACGCAGGCAAAGTGGATTACCTGACTGGCAAAATCAAGGCCGGTGGCTCTGGTGTGTGGGGGCCGATTCCCATGCCTGCGCAGACGCTGCCTGACGCGGATGCCAGAAAAATTGCCGAATGGATTTCCAAGGGGGCCAGCAAGTAATGCGGGATACCCCCGTGGCACTGCTGAACCAATTTCAATAGCATCATTCAATCATCAAGGAGATTTCAGATGCAAACTCGTCGCGAGACACTCAAGCAAACCGCCGTGGTTGCCGGCTTGCTGGCGTCGGCTGGTTTCCCCCAGTTCGCCCATGCTGCTTTCAACAAGGCCGCCTTCGATGCCAAATCTGTTCAGGATGCAGCCAAGGCTTATGGCGCTGCCAGTCTGGCAGAAAGCAAGGATGTGACCATCACCGGTCCGGACATCGCTGAAAACGGTGCCGTGGTGCCATTGGGCGCCAGCACTTCTTTGGCTGGCGTCAAGCAATTGCTGATCTTGGTCGAAAAGAACCCTGCAGCTTTGGTGGCCATGTTCCACGTGAGCGATGCTGTTGACGCCAACTTTGCGACCCGCGCCAAGATGGGCCAGTCGTCTGACGTTTATGCAGTGGCCATCATGGCCGATGGTAAGGCCTTCTTCGCCAAGAAAGAAGTCAAAGTCACTTTGGGCGGATGCGGCGGTTAATCGCTCGCTGATCCGGTTCATCAATCATTGAAAAAAATTGGAGTAAAAAATGGCAGATCCAATGCGCATTCGTGCCCAAGCTTCTGGCGATAAAGCCACCGTCCGTGTTCTCATGAGTCACGAAATGGAATCTGGTCAGCGCAAAGACGCCGCTGGCAAACTGGTTCCAGCCTGGTTCATCCAGGAGGTGACAGCCTCTTTGAACGGCAAGCAAGTGCTGGCCGCCGAGTGGGGCCCTGCAGTGTCCAAGAATCCTTTCATGCAGTTCACCATCAAGGGTGCCAAGGCCGGTGACAAAGTCGCTGTGACCTGGAAAGACAACAAAGGTGATTCCCGCACTGACGAAGCAACGGTGTCTTGATAGCATTTGCGTGCTCAAAGGGGTGAAGTTTTCTGGGCTTCACCCTTTTTCGTTTGAAGAATTTCAGCAGAGGTGACCATGAAAAAAGCATCAACCATTTCCATTGCAGCGGCCTTGGCCCTGTGCTTGGCACCCGCCATGGCCCAGAAAACAGCCAGCCAGGGCATCGACGAATACCGTGCCATGTTGCAAGACGGCAACCCTGCTGACCTTTTTGAAGCCAAAGGTGAAGACCTCTGGAAAAAAGCCAGAGGCCCCAAAAACGCCTCGCTTGAAAAATGCGACTTGGGCAAAGGCCCCGGCGTGGTCAAAGGTGCTTTCGTCGAATTGCCCCGTTACTTTGCTGACACTCAGAAGATGCAGGACTTGGAGTCACGTCTGTTGACCTGCATGGAAACGCTGCAAGGCTTTAACGGTGCCGAAATCGCCAAGACGAATTTCGGGCGTGGCGAAATGGCCAACGTGACCGCTTTGGCCACCTGGATTGCGGCCGAGTCCAAGGGCTTGCGCTTCAATTTGTCACAAGCGCACCCTCAAGAAAAAACCTTCTATGAAGTGGGCAAGCGTCTGTTTTTCCAGCGCGGAGGCCCCCATGATTTTTCGTGTGCCTCATGCCACGGCGAAGAGGGCAAGCGCATCCGTTTGCAAGATTTGCCCATGCTGACCAAGAACCCCGGTGACGGCGTGGGCTTTGCTGCCTGGCCCGCTTACCGCGTCTCCAACGGCCAGATGTGGAGCATGCAACTGCGCTTGAACGATTGCTATCGCCAGCAACGCTTTCCTTATCCCGGTTTTGCCAGCGACGCGACCGTTGCCTTGGCGACTTATCTGGGTGTGAATGCCAAGGGTGCGGCCTCGGTAGCCCCGGCCATCAAGCGTTGAATCAGGAGATCCTCATGAACAAAAAGACCTCAATCGTTTTGGCCAGCTTGACAGCTGCTTTGGTGGCAGTGGGATGCGCCTCTGGTCCTTCGGTGGCTGAACTGAACGCCTTGACCGACCAGATCGTCAAGGCTTCTTTCCGTGACCAAAATCACGTGAAAGTCGAGCGCATCACAGCCACCGATGAAACCAACCGCGCTTGCAGCGATGCCGATGTGGCTGGCAAACCGCTGGACGAGAAGACTGCGAAAGCCATCGAGGAAGCCAACCTCAAAGCCATCAAGTGGCCCTCAGACGGCAAGTTCATTGGTGACTGGAAAGAAGGCGAAAAGATCGCTCAAAGCGGTCGTGGCTTGACGTGGACGGACGATATCAAAACCGTCAATGGTGGCAATTGCTACAACTGCCACCAGATCAGCAAGGAAGAAATTTCTTACGGCACCATTGGCCCCAGCCTCTACAACTACGGCAAGATCCGTGGCGTTACAGACCCGAACAGCCCAGCCAGCAAAGCCATCGTGGAATACACCTGGGGCAAGATCTGGAATGCCAAGGCCTACAACGCCTGTTCCAACATGCCGCGTGCAGGTCACATGGGCATCTTGAACGAGACCCAGGTGCGCCACATCGTGGGCCTGTTGCTCGATCCCAAGTCGCCCGTCAACCAGTAAACCCTTTAAAACCCGGCTTGTCCGGGTTTTTTTGCCTCCAATACATCAGTGAATGCAAATATGAACCTGACCAAACGCGAATTCATCCAAGTCATGGGCGCTGGCACGATGGCCGGCATGAGCATGGGCCGCTTTTCTGAAGCCAGTGCAGCCACTGCAGCCAACGGTCTTTACGACATTCCCAAATTCGGTAATGTGTCTTTCCTGCACATGACCGATTGCCACGCGCAGCTCAAGCCGATTTATTTCCGCGAGCCCAGCATCAACATGGGCATTGGCTCCATGCAAGGCAATTTGCCACATCTGGTGGGTGAGCATTTGCTCAAAGTGGCCAAAATCCGCCCGGGTACCGCAGAGGCTCATGCACTGACTTATCTGGACTACGAAAAGGCCGCCAAGCGCTACGGCAAGGTCGGCGGTTTTGCGCATTTGGCCACGCTGGTCAAACGCATGAAGGCCAGCCGACCAGGTGCATTGTTGCTGGACGGTGGTGACACCTGGCAAGGCTCTGGCACCTGTTTGTGGACCAATGGTCAGGACATGGTCGATGCCTGCAAACTGCTGGGTGTGGACGTCATGACAGGCCACTGGGAGTTCACGCTCGGCATGGAGCGTGTGAAAGAAATTGTCGAGAAAGACTTTGCGGGCAAGGTGGACTTTGTCGCACAAAACGTCAAGACCAACGACTTTGGCGATCCGGTGTTCAAGCCTTATGTGATCCGCGAGATCAATGGTGTGCCTTGCGCCATCATTGGCCAGGCTTTTCCCTACACCCCGATTGCCAACCCGCGTTACATGGTGGCCGATTGGGCTTTTGGCATCCAGGACGACAACATGCAAAAGATGGTGGACGAAGCCCGCGGCAAAGGCGCGCAGGTCGTGGTCGTCATCAGCCACAACGGTATGGACGTGGACCTGAAAATGGCCAGCCGCGTGAGCGGCATCGACGCCATCATGGGCGGCCACACCCACGACGGCATGCCCGTGGCCACCTTGGTGTCTAACAAGGGCGGCAAGACCATCGTTACCAACGCCGGTTCCAACGGCAAGTTTTTGGGCGTGCTCGACTTCGATGTCAAAGACAAAAAGGTCAGCGATTTCCGCTACAAGCTGCTGCCCGTGTTCTCGAACATGTTGCCGGCGGACAAAGAGATGGATGCCCTGATCACCAAGATCCGAGCACCTTACGAAGCCAAGCTGTCCGAGAAGCTTGGCATCTCGGAAGGCTTGCTTTACCGCCGTGGCAACTTCAACGGCACGGGCGATCAGTTGCTGGTCGATGCGCTGCTGGATGTGCAGGGCGCAGAGATCGCGTTTTCGCCGGGCTTCCGTTGGGGCACTTCACTCTTGCCGGGCCAGGCCATCACACGCGAGTGGCTGCTCGACATGACGGCCACGACGTATTCCTACGCCACCGTGACCGAGATGACCGGCGAGACCATCAAGACCGTCCTCGAAGACGTGTGCGACAACCTGTTTAACCCTGATCCTTACTACCAGCAAGGTGGTGACATGGTGCGTGTGGGCGGCTTGAGCTACAGCTGCAACCCCTTGGGCAAGATTGGTACACGCATCGGTGATATGCGTCTGAATGGTCAGCTGATCGAAGCCGGTAAAAAGTACAAGGTGGCCGGGTGGGCACCTGTGGCTGAGGAGGCGCGTACACAAGGCAACAAGCCAGTTTGGGAAGTGGTCGAAACCTGGCTCAAAACGCAGCCCGGTGGTCGCATCAAGCCGCGCAAGCTCAATGCCCCCAAGATCACGGGCGGTTTGCCCAATCAGGGTTATGTGGGCTGATCTCCAGTTGGCATGAGGGAATGGTGATCTGCAATCGGATTGCAGGTCACCTTCGTTTTGAAAGGTGATGACGCATGAAACGGAGACATTTGCTGACCGCAAGCGCTTTGCTGGGTGCCGTGGCGCTGTTGCCTGAAGCACGTTTGCTGGCGCAGCAAGCTCAGGAATTCATTGAAGGCCCGCCAGTGGCCGATATTCCGGCCAAGCAATTGTCGGCACATGTCTGGATGATCTTTTCTCCGGATGGTTTCCCCACCCCGGAAAACCGCGGCATGATGTCCAACGTGATCTTCGTGGTGACCTCGGTGGGTGTGGTCGTGATCGACTCAGGGGCATCGCTGCAAATTGGACAGATGGCCATCCGGATGATTCGCAAGGTGACCGACAAACCGGTGGTTGCCGTGTTCAACAGCCACTACCATGGCGACCACTGGTTGGGTAACCATGCGTTTGTCAAAGCATACGGCAAGCAATTGCCGATTTACGGCCTGCAAAGCACCATCGACAAGCTCAAGGGGGCCGAAGGAAATTTGTGGCGCAGCCTGATGGAGCGCTGGACCAACCAGTCCACCTTGGGTACCGAAGTGGTCCTGCCCAACACAGCGGTCAAGCATGGCCAGGTGATCCAGATGGGTGATGTGTCATTCCGCATGCATCACTACGGGACGGCGCATACGCCATCGGACCTGTGTGTGGAGGTGGTGCAAGACAAGCTCACGGCCGTAGGCGACATTGCCATGGCCAACCGCATTGCCAACATGGACGAAGGCTCCTATCCGGGCACATTCAAGTATTACCAAGCCCTCATGGCCGCAACAGGTGAGCAGCTTTGGGTGCCGGGGCATGGCCAGGGCAGCAAAGATCTGCTCAAGACCTATGGTGAGTTCATGGCAGGCATCTGGGAGCCTTGTCTGCAAGCGGTCAAGGATGGCAAGTCGGAGTCCGAGGCGCGCAGCATGGTGCTCAAAGATGTGCGGGTGATGTCCCGAGCCAAGACCATGCAAGGCTTCGAGGGCAACATCGGCAAGTACATCAGCCTGGCTTACCTGGAAGCAGAAAAAGAAGCGTTCTGATGTTTTGAAAAGGGGAGACAAGTGACTGATCCAAGCAGCATGTCCGCAAGCAATTCCTGGTCCTTACTCTGGTTCAGAAGTCGTGACGATGTCACGCCTTTCATCAACGACACGGCCGTGCGCATTCGTGCGGGCATCATGTTGGCCATTCCGGTCTTCATGGCCTTCACCTTGTGGGACATCGTGTTCGGCAGCCGCTGGATCGTGACGGGTGAGGTGATCAAGGACACGTTCGAGCTCGACTTTGACAACCGGATTTTGTACATGGTCGAAGCTGTACGTCGAACCTACGATTACACCGTTCAAACCTGGTTGTTGTTTTATGCCTTGTTTGAAATGCTGGCCGGCATCAGCGTGAGAACAGCGTATTTGTCGCCCAGCATTTGGTTATCGACATTTCTGGCTCGGCGGGCACGTCCCGTGTGGAAACCTTTGGCACCCAAAAGATTTGCCTGGACCATTGGCGCATCCATGATCAGCGTTTGTTTGGTGTTTTTTCACCCGGAAAAATTCGCAGCAGCCATCAACTTCATTTTTCGCAATGAGCTGCTGCCCACCACCGAGCAGTATTTGCCTCGCTGGCTACCCCTGGTGATGGTCTGGGTGTGCCTGGGCTTCATGTGGCTTGAAGCTGTTCTGGGCTATTGCCTCGGTTGCGAGGTCCATGCCTTGCTAGTCAAGCTGGGGATTTTCAAAGACGAGTGCGAGGCGTGCAACAACCTCGACTTCAGTCAACCCCCCCGCTGATCGCGTCAGGCTTCTGTTGGTACGCTCATCTGTGTGTCTTGCAGTCTGAACTCATGCGTGTCTGGTAATTGACCAGGACGCGCTTGACAATTTTCAATGGCAGGTTTCTGAGCCAGCCCGGAAGAATTCTGGCCGTACCCATTGAAAAAGCGGCAGTCCCACGTGTCAGGGGCCGCAACCACGCGGTGGCTTGCAAAAACTCTTTTTGCTGCTGGCTGTTCATCATGATTTGAATCTTTTCAAGACATGAAGTTGCGCCAAGTACCGATGTTGTAAACACGCTGGTAGCCGTTTTTCTTCAACATCAGCTTGGCCATGCCACTGCGGGTGCCGCTGGCGCAGCCGACCACCACGGGCGCAGATTTGGGCAGGCTGGCCAAATGCTGGCCCAGTTCATTGAGGGGGATGTTGCGCGTGCCTGGGGCATTGCCCGAGGCGAATTCGGCTTCTGATCGCACATCCAAGAGGATGGCACCCTCGCTTTTGAGTTGGGGCAGCAAAGCCTTGACGCGACTGGCGTTCCACCACTTGTAGCCAAACCACAGTGCCAAGGCCATCATGGGCCAATAGTCTTGAATGAATTTCATCATTGTTCTCCTGGAATCATCGCGGTGCCACCATCGGCCAGCCTTTTGCAGCCTATTGGCTCATGCCGCCTTCGACGTAACGGATATTTTGATACCCCTGTTGTTTCAATTTATCCAGCGTTGCTTTGGACCTATTTTGCGTGTTGCAAATCAGCAGCACGGGTTGTGTGGGGTCTTTGGGTATCAATGATTGTTTTTGTGGCAGCTCGCTCATAGGTAGCAACACGGCACCTTGCGCCACACCGGTCAGGTGTTCACGTCTCTCCCGTATGTCGATCAGTAACACTTTTCTATTTTCATGTGCTGTGCGAGCCTCTTCGAGTGACACCTTGTCTGTGGCGTTTGACGCAGAGCATGCGGCTAAGGTCAAGCTAAAAAGCATGGTGACGATTTTTCGAATCATGTGGGGTTCTAGTTGAATGTAGGGCACAAGGCTTTGGCGCTCAAGTCGTTTTTTCAGGGGTTGGTCCCCATTATAAATAAGTTTTATCTTATATATATATATTGAGATCAGAGCTCATGAGCGCGTCAGGTACTCGCGCTCAGTTCGGGGGCTCCTTGACTGGGGCCCCCTTTTTTTCATTTCAGAAGTTCCGGCTGAGCATCCACCATGACTTTGCCTTTGGACTGGCCATGCGCGGATGAGCGTGCATGGAGGTCAGATGAAATATCTCTTGGCCACAAAGAAAGAATGATGTGCTGCGATTGCGTTCAAAAATTTCCTTGGCTGTGACGGCCATGATGGGTGTCGCCCTGAACTACCCGCATGGGCCTGTGCCACTGTCGAAGATCTGTGGACGTCGAAAAATATCGATGACGTATCTGGAGGAGATTTTCAGCAGACTCATGGCGCACCAACTGGTTGAAAGTACCCGTGGACCTGGTGGTGGATATTCACTGAGCAAGGGGCCTGCAGAGATCAACTTGGCAGACATCGCGTTGGCGGTGGATGAATCGATGGGCAGCAATTTGTCCATGATCAGTGGCACCATGAAAAGCGATCTTTGGGCCGATTTCAACATGCAAATCGTCCAGCATTTGAGATCCATCAATTTGCAGCAGCTGGTCCATGAGCAACAGTATCATCAAAAGAGCCAGATGGCCAATCCCATGTTCACGTCAGGTGCTTCAGCTTTTCAAAATGACTGATGCATTGACTATTCTCCGTCTTCCTGCCTTGGGTCTGGCTGTGTATCGTTATGCCGTGGGTTTTTTATGATCTTGCGGTGCATTCACTCGAGTAACGAAACACGATGACTTCCATTCAAGTTCGTATGGCCATGTTGATGTTGGCCTTGTCTGTGGTGAGCCATAAGGTGGTGGCGCAAGAGACGCGCTTGGCTGGGCAAGCCATGCATTGCGCAGCCATCTTCAGTCTCTTCACGAAGACCTATGCAGCTGATCCGGATCGTGGTTCTCGATTGAGCAAAGCTGTAGAAATTTTCACGGATGTCCATATGAAGGAAACCGTCAGAGCTGTGACGAGCAGTGTGCATGCCACGGCCGTCAAGCGATGGACCGACGAAGCTCAGGCACTGCAGGGTGCTTGGATGGCAGCTGATGACTATCTGAAGGAAGAGGCGGTGATTTGTGGGGCTTGGGCGGAGGGGTTTTTGGCACAAGGCGAGATCTATCAATATGTTTCTGTCTATCCCAAAGTGCTGGCACCTATGATCAGAAGACAATATCAAAACCTGATCAGCGAAGCGATGGGCCGTTGATTCAGGGCCTCTGAGCTGCTCAATAGTCATAGCCAGGTTGAGCGAGGTCTCTGTGCAGATATGCTCAAGGCATGACACCCTCAACCCAAGAGTCTGCTTTAAACCGGCGGTGACTCCTGCAAAGGTATGAGTCTCTTGGTCGATCTTGCTGGCAAAGAAGGCACCGCATGGTTCGGGAGTGTCCTTACAGCCAGTGTCAGACCGGTCGTTCATGTTCGCTCAAACGCGGATTGGATGTGCGGAATGTTGAGTGCCCACTTTCAAACTTGAACGCCACTTGTCCACTGCTTTTGATTTGCTGGCAGAAGGTTTTTCGTTCTTCGCCGTTTCTGGTGTGGCAGGCGCAGTTTGCGTGGGTCTTGTCAGCATTTCAGCCACAGCGTGAATGCTGTAAAGGATCTTCCCGCCAATAGTCAGGTATGGAAAACCGAGTTTGTTCTCTTTGCGCAGGAGACTTTGCTGTTTGATGCTGATGCCCAAGATGGGTTCAAGCTGCTTTGGGGTCAGAACTTCTTTGCCACCAGAGCGGGTTCTTAAATAGGCAACCAGGTTGCTTGTTTGCTCCATAGGCGTGAACTCCACCTGCGTTAATTGGTCTCCTTGACAGGAATCGAACCTGTATCTGAAACTTCATGCCACTATGACTTTCGCCACCGAATCATCGTTTGTGGTCTGGACTATGCCTTTGCCATGGGCGCTGGTGCGCCGGTAGGCAGGAGCCGTCTAGTCTCTACACCTTCCAAGATTTCTCTTGGCTTGGCTCGGCGTTGCCACGGTCGCTTGGACCAGAGGGTTCACCGAATTTGACCCCATTCAGCCACTGCTTTCGCCTGTGACTGCCCATTGAAAGGAGGTTTCCGTTCTATCCATTGAACTACAAGGAGAAGACTGTGAATCTTAACAGGTCGCCATTTTTTGAGAGGTTTTTAACCTCAGTCTGTGTATCCGCTACGCGTGTGCGCTGTTTGTGTCTTTTTAAGCTGCTCCAGATCTCGTGGGACAAATTTGGGACACGAAGGATCGAAAAAATAGGGGGTTTATCTGGAAAATTAAGGATAAAAATCCTTAAAAATCAACAACTTAAGAAAAATGAAAGCGGTAGTCTATCGCTTAGGAGGGGAGAGTTCTATCCATTGAACTACGGTGGCGCATGGTGAATTTTACAGGTCCATGCGAATGGCCCAGAAGAGGAAAGTTCGACAACCCATGGTTTTTTGCTGACATGGACCCCCGGATGGCTTAGACCTGAGCGCATCAATCCTTGCGTACCGTGTAGATCAAATCCAGCGCATTGTCTTGCCCCGTTTGTGCCCGCAGGGTCAGGCGGCGCGAGAGGTCGTAAAACACATAGAAGCTGCCGAAGGTGCCGCGCAAGCTGGTTTCGTAGACCAGGTAAAAATCCTTGGATAAACGTTTGCCCAGCGTGACCGCAGTGCCTGTGACGGTGCTGTCGCTGCGGCTGCCACGGGCCAGCGAGACTTCATCCAGGCCCAACGCGTTGGCCATTTCACCGCTCAAGGTTTTGCCATTGCCGCTGAACAAAGCCAGCGCGGCTTGTTGCAGCACGGCCGATTCGGCGCCGCCACCGGCTGCCGAGCGGCCCAGCACCAGCCAAGCGAGTTTGTCGGCATCGGGCATGTCGGGGTCGGCGTACAGACGCACTTTGGGGTTCAAGGCGGTGCCACTGATTTGCACACCCACGCGTTGCGAGAGGTTGG
>JACCDU010119187.1_pt1 | contig 13892 bp, 7 predicted proteins | sample 7446081 | NCBI WGS metagenome assembly JACCDU01 (sample SAMN15323447, study PRJNA562643) | freshwater metagenome | isolation source: river surface water | place: USA:Blue River Watershed | collected 2017-08-17 | reverse complement strand
TGGGCTATTACGGAGGCGGTCACAACTTGAAAGAAGCGCACACGCCGCTCATCCTAGAGCGCCAAGGCCTGCGCATTGCTCTTTTGGGCTATGACGAATTTCAGCCTCGCAACTTCGAAGCCGACCATGACCGACCCGGCGTAGCGTGGAGCGAAGACGAGCAAGTGGTGCGTGACATTGGTGATGCACGCCGCGTGTGGAAGGCCGATGTGGTGATCCCCGTCATGCACTGGGGCTGGGAAGAACCCATCGCCAATGCCCGCCAGCGCAAACTGGCGAGGCTGATGATTGATGCAGGGGCTGATGCCGTGATTGGCGGCCACCCGCACCAATTGCAAGACACCGAGCAGTACAAAGGTAAACCTATTTTTTACAGCTTGGGCAACTTTGTGTTTGAGGGCTTTCCAGACAAGATCAACAACGTCGCTTGGGTGGTGCGCCTGAGTGTGGACCGCCAAGGCGTGCGTGCTTGGCAAGCGCACACCGTACACATTGACAAGCAAGGTCTGCCGCATGCGGGCAAGCGTGCCGCGCAAGAAGTGCAGTTGCGTTAAGGTATTTTTAGCCCCTAGCGGGGGCTAACACCTTGAGCCATTTGCTTGCTGGCAAAGGCCAACGCGCTTCTATGGCTTGCGCCTGTGTGCGAAGCAGCGCTGCATCAAATACCACGGGCGTGCGAAACGCCAACACGATGGTGTTGCCTGCCGTTGTGGGTTTGAATTCCCAAACGGTATCGTGTCCGAATGCCGCCTTGATTTTTTGCAAGCTGGCTGTATAGCTCAGTGCGTGGCCAAACAAGTTCACCGTCATGCAGCCTTGCTCGGTCAACAAGCCTCGGCAATTTTGGTAAAAAACCTCGCTGTCAATCACGGGTTGAGCGGCTTCTTGGTCATACAGGTCAACTTGCAGTGCATCTATTTTTCCTTGCCATTGTGCTTGGCATGCGGCCTGGCCCGCATCGCTTATCACCACACTTAGCCTGTCATCATCTTTGGGTAAGCTGAACCAGCGTCTGCAGGTATCGATGACTTGCGGATTCAATTCAACCGCGGTCGTGTGCATGCCTAAGTGGTGATGGCAAAACTTGGTCAAAGATGCAGCACCCAAGCCCAGCTGCATGGCGCGCATGTGCTGGACTTGATTCAACTCCGTGAAGAGTAACCAAGCCATCATGCGTTGCACATAGTTCAAATGGATGTCAAACGGCTGGCTGATCTTCATCGATCCTTGTACGGCGGGCGTGCCTAAATGTAGAAAGCGCATGTCACCATAGTCTGCAAATGTGACCATGGGCAAAGACTCATTGCTGTTGGGGGCGTCCGCCCCCTGCTTGTGCTCACCTTTGAAGGCATTTGCTTGTTTTTTCGCCAAATAAGCACCAGTGATGACAGCTAAAAGACAAGCTATCAGGCCCAACGCTAAATTCAAGGGGGTGAGGGATGCATCCATATTGAAACTGTTCAAGAAGCTAATGTGCAATCCGAGTTAATTGAATTATTTTCACTGCATTAGAGCAATTTTGACCGCAAATAAAAAACCCCTGCATGTTGGTGCAGGGGTTTTGCTTTTTTGGCTCCTCAACCTGGGCTCGAACCAGGGACCTACGGATTAACAGAAAACATGGTTGTTAAAAATTCTTTTAAAAACAACAGCTTGCACTTGATTTTTATGCATGTGTAATAAGTCGTGTAATTGGGGTAATCGTATCATAAAGATACGATTCAGTGGTTTTTAACTTCAACCTTGTATGGGGCAGATTATATCGAGGCCGCAGGTAGTTGAGCCTGTGTTGGCTTGCACTCTCCACACACAAACATGCTCTTTCCCAAAAGTTTTTTGAACGAACCAAGTGATCTGGATTTGTGCAGTCCGCACTTGTAACAACTCATTGTCCCCATGCTGGTTGACTCACCAAACAGTGAGCCACCTTGTTTGGATTTGTATCTCAGGCCATCTTTAGAAATGGTGGTCGTATCTTCTTTGCTCATTTATTAGTTTTCTGGTGTTGTGGCTGGGAAGGTTTAACCGGCGTATACACATGTCGCACGATTTCGGCGGGGTTTTATTGGCGTGGTCGTCCAAAACACTTGTTGAAAACACACTAGCCCAAAGTGCAAACATTTTGCGCTTGGTAAACAAAATAAGCGAGTGTATTTGTGCAATCACCGGAACAGCAGGGCGTTAGTGATCCCAACTTATTACAAATACTGATTGATATCAATCTATGGGAGGTCCACCAAGGGCGGGAGTTGCAAACGATTTCGGGTAGAGATTTGTATTTCATGATTGCGGCTACTTTGCTCACGGACGCAGATGGAAAGCCGCAATCTTTGAAGTTACTGAATGGACGTATGACAGATCGAGCTACAAGAAATCGGATTAGAGAGTTTCAGGCGCTGGGGTTGGTTGAGGTGATTGATAACGAAGACGATGCCCGTACCAAGCGAATTGTGCCCACTGATAAATTCATCACGCGTTTAAATCATCATTTGAGATTGTTCAAGCAGCTTTGTGATACGCGGTACTTGATGATGAGTAAAACGCAGAAATGAATACGCATTTGCTGAGTGCAGTGTTCTGTCCATGATGGTGCATGCCTAAATATCAGCTTTAACGTATTTGATAAATTAATGTTGATTTTGTTGAATATCTAATAGTTATTTTATAGAAATTTCTAGTCAACTTTGAAAATAAATGTGTTAAATTTTCCTGCAGATAAACATCTGTCTAGGGCTGTTTCCACACACTTAATTTAACCAATGCGGCGTCAAGATGGCTTGATGCTGTCTTACGCATGTCCCGTACTTTTCTTTTTGACTCCATTCGTGCTCACCTCAAGGCAAGAGGGCATACCTATCGGCAGTTGGCCGATGCAATCGGTGTTTCTGAGCCAACGGTGAAGCGAATCTTTGCAACCAACGATTGCACGATTGAGCGCCTTGAAGAGATTTGCCAGTTCTTAAACATTGAGCTGGCTCAGTTGGTTAAAAGCACACCCAAGAAACGAAAGCTGATAGAGCAACTCACACGCAAGCAAGAGACTGAGCTTGCTCAAAACAAGAAGCTGCTCATGATTGCCATTTGCGTCATGGGCTTGTGGTCTTTTGAGGACATGCTTTCGCATCTCGTTATCTCCAAAGTCGAGTGCATTGCGTTGCTGCAACGCTTAGAGCGAATCGGTTTCGTGGAAATGCAGCCCAAGAATCAGTACCGATTGTTGGTCGCTAAAGACTTCACATGGATTGTGGATGGACCCATCATGCGATTGGTCAGAGGGGTGTCCGATGATTTCTTTAATCATCGGTTTGAAGCCCCGGGAGAAATTCTCAAGATCATCAACGTGCGTGTGTCGCCAGCCATGCGTGAAACGCTCAAAACCAAACTGGAACAAGTCGCATTGCAATATGCGGATCAGGTTGTTGCTGATTCACACCTGTCATTGGATGAGCGTCCACCGCTATCAATTTGCATTGCGGTGAGGGCGTGGGTGCCGGAGTTTTTGCGTGATTTGATGCGCATTGAGGCTCAAGATATACAGCTTACAAAACTTACAAAAGAGACCAAAGGATCATGAGACGGTACTTTGACCCCCCTCTGGTAATACTTTGCAAATAGTTCTTGTGAAAGCTTGTGTTGTTCAACACACTGCGGGCCATATGCAATTGACCTATAAAAAAATTACCGCAGCCAGCGCGATCTACGCTATTTCGGCATTCGACTTGAATGCCGAAATGCGTCGAAATATTTGGTTTACACAACAAGCTGTGTGTCTTCTTGCGGGCTTAGTTTTTTGCTTCAATGCTCTGGCTCAAATCACTCCAGCACAAGAGCGCGATATTGGCACCCGTAACCAACAAGAGTTACAGAGGCAGCAGCAAGCGCAGCAACAGCGGCAACAACAGGAGCGTACCCCTGATGTGCGTCTGACTGAACTCGGTGCGGCGTTAACGCTAACGCTGCCGGTTGAAACACCTTGCTTTTTAATTGACCGTCTTCAGCTCAAAAATGGGTTGGGAGCACCGCTTCCTGAATTCGATTGGGTAGTTGAACAACTCACAGCACCCGAAGCGCCTGTCTTTATCGGGCAGTGCGTTGGTGCACAAGGTGTGGCTTGGCTGATTGAGCGAGCGCAGAAAATCTTGGTAGATCGTGGTTTTGTCACTTCGCGCATTTTTGCAATCCAGCAAGACATGAGCCAAGGCACATTGGTGCTCACACTGATACCCGGACGCATACGTGCCATTCGTCTGTCAGAGCCCGTGGACCCACGCGCCAACTTGCGCAACGCCTTGCCCATGCAGGCGGGCGACATGCTCAACCTGCGTGACATTGAACAAGCCCTAGAAAACTTGAAGCGCATCCCCACAGCAGAAGCCGACATTCAAATTGAACCCGCCCAAGGAGACGATGCGCAATTGGGTGAAAGCGACTTGGTGGTGGCGTATCGCCAAGCATTTCCTTTCAGACTCTCAGTCAGTGCTGACGACAGTGGCACCAAAGCCACAGGCAAATACCAAGGCAGCATCACCCTCAGCTACGACAACGCACTCGGCCTCAACGACTTGTTCTATGTCACCCACACCCAAAGCATGGGCGGTGGCGACCCTGGCCCAAGAGGCACACACGCCCGCACCCTTCATTACTCCCTGCCTTTGGGTTACTGGACGTTGGGCGCGACCTCCAGCACCAGCAGGTATCACCAAACGGTGGCTGGGCTAACGCAAAGTTATGTGTACCGAGGCACCAGCGAAAACAACGAGATCAAGCTCAACCGTTTGTTGATGCGTGATAGCACGCAAAAACTCAATCTGGCAGTTCATGCTTTCCAGCGAAAAAGCAATAACTACATTGATGACACCGAGGTTGAAGTGCAAAGGCGTGTGGTAGGTGGGTGGGACAGCACCCTCAACCACAAAGCCTTCATCCAAGACGCCACGCTAGAAAGCAACCTCACCTACAAACGCGGCACAGGTGCATTTGGTTCCATCCCTGCACCCGAAGAGGCTTTCAATGACGGTACATCACGTTTTGCATTGGTTACCGCAGATGTTAATTTAACGCTCCCGTTTAAGGTTGACGCGCAACGCGTTCGCTACAACGGCACATGGCGCATTCAGCAAAACCAAACCCCACTCACCCCGCAAGACCGCTTTGTCTTGGGTGGGCGATACACCGTGCGTGGCTATGACGGTGAAACCGTTTTAAGTGCCGAGCGTGGTTGGCTGTGGCGAAATAATTTGAGCTTTGCCTTGGGCGACAGTGGCCAAGAGCTGTATGTCGGCATCGATACCGGCCAAGTCGGCGGCCCCACCAGTGAGTTGTTGGTGGCAAAGCGTTTGACGGGAGCGGTGTTGGGCCTGCGCGGTGCAGTTCAAAAGTTCAACTATGACATGTTTATTGGCGAACCCGTCAATCAACCTAGCAACTTCAAGACAGCCAAAACCACCGCAGGTTTTAGCTTGAGCGTGAGTTTTTAAGAGCACACGATGCAACACGGAAATTTAATCATGACTGCTCCCGCACTGCATGCGTCTGGGCATAGTGAGGCCGAAGTATTTGGTTCTGTGGTGTGGCTATGGATGAATGCCAAAAGTCAGTGCGACATGCCATTGCATGCATTGTCGTTATGGCTCTTGCCAGCACTCAAGTCACAGCAGTTCGTCTTGGCTAGTCAACGCGATGGAGACCGAGTTACACCGGTGGCATATCTAGCTTGGGCCAAGCTCACGGCGGAGGCCGAGAGTCGTTATGTGGATAACCCTGCCACCGGACTCCTTGCACAAGACTGGCAGCAGGGGGACCGAATGTGGATTACCGACTTTTTCTGTCCTTTCGGGCACGCGCGTGAGTTTGCAAATGCTGTCAGTGCACTGCTTCCCCACTCCTGTTTTAGATCCTTTTATCACCGCGGTGGCGAGCGTGGGATGCGAATTCTTTATTTTCGCGGAGACCAAGTGTCGCGTGATCAAGCCAAACAGTGGTGGAAAGACCGCCCCATATTAGCCCTCAGGGCAAACCAACTTAAAGAGGAGACCCATCAGATTTCCTCTTAAGAATGCATCGAAAAATTCGATGCTGTCACAACGTGGCACATGCCACATCAACCTGAAAGACAAAAATGAAAAACTCTAAACACGCATTAGTTGCACTGTTGGCTGTATTGGCAGCAGGTACGGTTTCGGCTCAATCCATGTCCAACCAAGGCTACTACGGCGAGGTGGGCTATACATCGCTGAACATCAAAAACGACAACAACGGATTTGACATCACACCTAAGCTGGCTCGTTTGATCGTGGGTAAAGAGATTAACGAGAACTTGTCAGTTGAGGGTACATATGCATTCACTGCATCCAAAGATTCAGCCACCTTGAGTGGTACGAAGTACACAGGTAAAGCAAACATGTACGGCGCGTACTTGAAACCTAAATTTGAACTCGCAAAAGATGTGGAAGCCTTTGCCCGCATTGGCGCGATTCACACCAACTATGAAGATGAGGGGTCAAACATTTCCAAAACCCAAGCGTCCTATGGTTTGGGCATTCAGGCTCAGTTCACCAAAGATGTCTATGGTCAAGTGGATTACATGAACTACTACAAGCAAAACGGCATGACAGGCAAAGGCTTCACAGTCTCTGTGGGTACACGCTTCTAACTTCAAGAGGTTTTTGTCATGAACAAAAATTTATTCCGCATCATTTTTAACAAGCGACGCGGGCAGCTCATGGCTGTGGCAGAAACCTCATCTTCTCAGGGCAAGGGCTCCAGAGGGGAAGCGACTACGTGTGGCCACTCAATAGACATCGTTACGGTTGCTGTCAATGCTCTGAGCTTTTCGGTGTTATCTGCACTAGGTGCTGTGCTGTGGGCATTGCCCACGTCGAATGCCCACGCGCAAGTGGTGGCCTATAGACAAGCACCGAGCAACCAGCAGCCAACTGTTCTGCAAACTGCCAATGGTGTGCCTCAGGTCAACATTCAAACACCCAGCGCCGCAGGCGTGTCGCGCAACGTGTACAGCCAGTTTGATGTGCAGGGCAATGGTGTCATCCTCAACAACAGCCGTACCAACGTCCAAACCCAACAAGGCGGTTGGGTACAAGGTAATCCGTGGTTAGCCACGGGCAGCGCTCGTGTCATTCTGAATGAGGTGAATTCATCCAATCCCAGTTATCTGAATGGGTACGTGGAAGTAGCTGGACAACGCGCAGAAGTGGTCATTGCCAACCCATCAGGCATCAGTGTCAACGGCGGTGGTTTCATCAATACCAGCAAGGCCACGCTCACCACGGGTACGCCCATCATCAATGGCGGCAGCTTAGATAGCTACCGTGTGCAGGGCGGCAATATCAGCATCAATGGCAATGGCCTAGATCTCAGCACAACAGACTACGCGGCCATTCTGGCCCGTGCCGTGCAAGTCAACGCAGGCATTTGGGCGAATGAACTCAAAGTGGTCACAGGTGCCAACCAAATTGATGCCTCTAGTCTTGCAGCCAACACAACCCCTGTGACGACGACCATCGCTGGTACAGGCGCTGTACCCAGCTTTGCGCTAGACGTTGCCCAAATTGGCGGCATGTACGCAGGCAAGATTCACCTCATTGGCACCGAGCAAGGTTTAGGCGTTCGCAGTGCCGGAACAATAGGCTCAACAGGTGGCGACTTGGTGTTGCAAAACAACGGCTGGCTCACCACGACAGGCGTACTGCAAGCGAGTGCTAATCTGCAAATCACCACGCAAGGCAATATCACCAACAGCGGAACGCTCTATGCCAGCAATGACCAAACCCTGATCGCCACGGGCAGTGTCAGCAACAGCGGCACACTGGCAGCGCAGGGCAACACCAGCATCACAGCCAATAGTCTCAGTAGCAGCGCTGCTAGCGTTCTGGGTTCAGGTGTTAAAGCCGACGGTTCACTGACCAGCAGCGGAGACTTAACAATTTCAACCACGCAAACGATCTCTGCTCATGGTCAAAATTTAGCTGCTGGCAACCTCACTCTCACGGGCAGCAGTGTTGACTTATCAGATAGTCAAACAGGTGCCAAGCATGTGACCATCACCACCGCTGGTAATCTCAGCACTGCGATGGCCAACTTGGTGGCGAGTCAGAATTTAAATCTCACTTCCTCAGATTTGAACAATGCAGGTGGCACGCTTGCTGCTGGGCAAGCTGCCAACTTGCAAATTGCCGCTTTGAACAACGATGGGGGATTGATTCAAACAGGCGGCGATTTAACCATCAACACCCATGGGCGCACGCTCACCAACACCAACGCCGCCAACTACACCAGCAGCAATACCGCCCTCAGCGGCAAAGGCGGCATAGCAGCCCAAGGCGCAAGCACCTTCACCACGGGTGTTATCAACAACGATGCAGGGTACATCGGCAGCAAAGGCGCCTTGAGTGCTACCAGCGTCAACATCAGTAACACCCAAAACGGGCAAATTCAAGGTTTAGACAACGTCACGCTCGCGGTGGGTTCTGGCGCCATCAACAACACAGATGGCTTGATTCGCAGCGGTGCCACCGCCAGCCTGAGCGCGGGGGCGGTGACTAATAGCAACACCCTGAGTACAACCAATGCAGACCTTGGCATCGAGGGCAAGAGCGTGGCCATCAGCGTCGCCACGTTAAGCAACGACAGCGGTGCGATTCGGGCCACCAACAACCTCAGCGTGGCGAGTGCGGGCACGGTCAACAACAACGCAGGCTTGATGAGTGCGGGCGACACCCTCAGCGTGCAAGACAGCCAAGCTGCGAGCAGCAGAACCTTGGCTATCAGCAACACCGCAGGTACCTTGATTGCCGACAAAACCCTCACAGTGACCGCCAGAAGCTTGGGAGGTAGCGGCAAAGTATTCTCTAAAAGCGATCTCAGCATCACGCTCAACACCGATTTCAGCAACAGCGGACAAGTCATTGCCAATGGCAACGCCACCCTCACCACCACTGGTAACGTGAGCAACAGCGGCAAGCTGCAAGCGGGCAATACGCTCAACCTCACGGCCAATAACATCGACAACGCGGCCGCCGGCGAAATCTCGGGCAACACCACAAAAATCAACGCCACCAGCGACTTGACCAACCGAGGTCTGTTAGACGGAGTGGACACTCAAATCAATGCGGCCACGGTCAACAACATTGGCACGGGCCGCATCTATGGCGACCACCTGAGCATTGCAGCAGTCAACCTCACCAACGACACCGAAACCCTTGCAGGCGTGGCCCAAGCGGGCACCATCGCAGCGCGAGACCGACTAGACCTAGGCATCAGCGGCACCCTGACTAACCGAGAACACGCTCTGATTTACAGCGTGGGAGACATGGCGATAGGTGGAGCTTTGGATGCGAACCGTCAAGTCACGGGTCAAGCCAGCTCCGTCAACAACAAAAGCGCCACGATAGAGGCAGGGGGCAGTTTGAGTTTGGCTGCTCTTCAAATCAACAACACCGACGAACACTTCAGCACCCGTGTGGACACACTGCCCGTGCAAACTATCAGCGAATACCAAGGCAGCGGTGCGTCCACCCGCTACACCCCTGGCACTTCGGGTGTCTACATCTACAACGACGAATCGGACTATCTGGCCACGCCCGAGGGCAACTACGAGAGCTGGTCTGCTTACAACTACACACGTACGACTACCGAGACGCGCATAGACCACGCCGACCCGGGGCAAATACTCTCGGGTAGGGCGATGAATCTGAGCGGGGGCACGCTGACCAATGACAAGAGCCGCATCATCGCGGGCGGCATACTGACTGCCAGCTTGACCACGCTCAACAACACCGAGGTGACGGGCGAGCGCACCATCACGGACGTGGGGAGCGTGACGTCGTATTGGCGCAATCGCCAAAAAGGCACTGACAGCACAGGTAGCAGCAGCGCGGGCTACAACCCTGCCGTGGTGATTCAGACCCTCACTCTGACGCCCACACAATACTTGCAAAACACGCCCCCCACAGGCAGTGGTACCCAAGTGGGCGTGCGCACCCAAGCCACGGTCACGGGCAGTACCAGCAGCGGGGGAACAGCCAACGCACGCAACGGGGCAGTGTCTCCAACCACCTTGCCTACCAGCAGCTTGTACAAAACCAACCCCGCCAGCACTGCCAACTTCTTGGTTGAGACCGACAGTCGTTTCACCAATAACAAAGTTTGGTTAGGCAGCGACTTCATGACGCAGAGCCTAGGCCTCGACCCCACCGTCACCCAAAAACGCCTAGGCGATGGTTTTTATGAGCAAAAGTTAATTCGCGAACAAGTTGCCCAGCTCACAGGCCGACGCTTTTTAGGTGACTACACCAGTGACGACCAAGAGTACAAAGCCTTGATGACCAGCGCCATCACCTTTGCCCAGCAGTACAACCTGCGCCCGGGCATTGCCTTGACCGCACAGCAAATCGCCCAACTCACCAGCGACATCGTGTGGCTGGTGGAGCAAACCGTCACCCTGCCCGATGGCTCCACCCAAAAGGCCTTGGTCCCCCAGCTCTATGTCAAAGTCCAGCCCGGTGACTTAGACGGGAGTGGCGCATTGTTAGCAGGGAAAGACATCAACATTAATCTGAGTGGTGATTTAACAAACAGCGGCACCATTGCTGGCCGAAGCGTGTTGAGTTTGACTGCGGAGAACGTCAACAACTTAGGCGGACGCATACAGGGCGACAACATGCAGCTGTCTGCGTTGACAGACCTGAACAACGTGGGAGGCAGCATCAGCGCTGTCAACAGTTTGAGCGCCAGTGCAGGGCGTGACTTGAATATTCAAACCACCACACAAAGTGCGAGCAACGCGCAGAGTACTCGCACGGGTATTGACCGCGTGGCGGGGCTGTACGTCACCGGCAGCGCAGGCACGCTAATCGCAAGCGCAGGAAGAGACCTGAAAATCGTGGCAGGTGTTGTGAGCAACGCAGGCACAGGTGCCACCAGCTTGACAGCAGGCAACAACCTCAACTTGAGCACCGTTAAAACGGAGCAAAGCAACACCATCGTGTGGGACGCCAACAACCGGCGTAGCGACAGCGCCAGTGCCGACGTGGGCAGCCAAATCAGCGGGGGCGGTGCAGTCAACTTAAACGCAGGCCAAACCGTGAACGCCACCGCTGCGAATGTGCAAGCCGTAGGCGCGCTGAACGTCAACGCCAAGGACATCCAACTGCAAGCGGGCCAAGCCACTCAAAACGTCGATGAAGCGCACCAGCACACCAGCAAAGGCTTCCTCTCTAAAAGCACCGTCACCACCCGCGAGGCCAACAGTAGCACGACCGCGCTGGGTAGCAACTTCGGCGGTGGCACCGTCAATCTCAATGCGCAAAACGACATCGCGATCAAAGGCGCTAACGTGGTGAGTGACAACGCCACTACGCTCACAGCAAACAACAACGTCACGATAGACGCCGCCCAAAACACTAGCAGCAGCAACAGCTTCAGACAAGAGACCACCTCTGGGTTGATGAGTGGTGGTGGCATCGGGGTGAGCTACGGCACCAGAAAACAAAGCACCGACGGCAAAGACACCACCACCACGGCAACGGCCAGCACAGTGGGCAGCGTGGGCGGCAATGTGGCTATCACGGCGGGCAACCAATACAAACAAGTGGGCAGTGATGTATTGACACCCAATGGTGATGTGAACATCCAGGCCAAGACGGTCGATATCCAAGAAGCCAGAGAAACCAACAAGCAAAGTAGCGAGCAGAAGTTTGAGCAAAGCGGCCTGACCTTGGCCGTGACCAGCGCGGTACTCAGCACCTTAGAAAACGCACAAAGTCAAATCAAGGCCACGACACAAACCAGCGATGGTCGTATGAAAGCTCTAGGAACAGCCAGTGCGGCAGCTAACGTGAAGATGGCTGCCGATGCTCTCAAATCCGGTCAGGGCGATGAACACGGTATGGTCAAAACAGGTGCTGAAGGCGCAGATGGCAGTCCAGAAGTTGCGCAAGCTAACGCAGCTGACAAAGCAGGCGGCATTCAAGTGTCTTTAAGCTACGGTCAAAGCAGCAGCCAAAGTAACAGCAGCGCTACAAGCGATACAGCAAGAGGCAGCACCGTTAAGGCAGGCGGCACCACCACAATCAAAGCCACAGGCGCTGGGGCGGACAGCAATCTGACTGTGCAAGGCAGCGGTGTGAGCGGCAAGGTGGTGAACCTAGAAGCCGACAACAAAGTCAACTTAATGGCAGCCCAAAACACCAGCACCCAAACCAGCACAAATAGCAATAGCAGCGCCAGTGTGGGCATTGCCCTGCAGCTGGGGAACAGCGGTGGTGGTCTTGGCTTTACAGGTAGCGTGAGCAAAGGCGGTGGCAATGGCAACGGCAGTGAGAGGACTTACACCAACACGCACATGGCAGGCGCGGACAGTGTGAGCATCAAGAGCGGCTCAGACACCAATGTCAAAGGTGCGGTGGTTGAAGGCAAACAAGTAACAGCCACGGTAGGCGGCAACTTGAACATAGAAAGCCTGCAAGACACAGCCACCTATGCGGAGAAAAACCAACAAGTGGGGGCATCAGGAATGATTGGTGCAGGTGCCAGCGGCAGCGTGAACTACGCCAAAAGCAACATCAACAGTACCTATGCAAGCGTGACCGAGCAGAGCGGCCTCAAAGCTGGCGACGGTGGCTTCACCGTCAACGTGCAAGGCAACACCGACCTCAGAGGCGGCGCCATTACCAGCACGCAAGCTGCGATTGACAACAACAAAAACAGCTTCCAAACAGGCGGCACACTCACCACCAGCGATATAGAAAACAAAGCCAGTTTTGAGGCCAAGAGCGTGAGTGTGAGCGTAGGTGCAGGAGGCTCACCCATGCCCGGCCAAGGCCTAAGCGCAGCGCTTAGCGGCGCAGGCATGGGCAAAGACAGTGGCAGCACCAGCTCAACAACCACAGCAGGCATCAGCGGCATTGCGGGTGACACAGCCAAGCGTACAGGCGACAACGCACAAGGCATTGGCAAGATATTTGATGCAGACAAAGTGCGCCAAGAGATACAAGCGCAAACCAAGATTACGCAGGAATTCAGTAAACAAGCCAGTACAGCGATAGCGAGCTACAGCACTACGCAAAAACAAAGCTTGCAAGACCAAATCAAGAAAGCCAGTGATGCGGACAAAGTGGCGCTACAAAAACAACTCGATGACGTGAAGAGCGAAGAGCGAGTCTTGAACATTTTGGTGGGTGCGGTGACTGGGTTTGGTCAAACAGCAGTGACCAAAGAGAGTTTGGCTGCAGCGGCAGATGAGATGCGTGCTTTGATGGTCAAAGACTCATCCACGTTTGCAGGCGTGGTGGACAGCACGGGTAAGAAGCTGAGCAACAACTCTGGCACAAGTGAGGGGATAAATGGCGACGGTGTAAAGCTGGGTGGGACGCGGGTTGACTTGGATTTGTTGTGTGGGCCCGATAACGCACGTTGTACTTTTGAAAAGAAAGCAGATGGCTCGATTGATACGAGTAAGCCAGTGACATTTAAAGGGCCTGATGTGAAAAAACCTGACGGAAGCACAGGGCCGCAAACCATAGACCAATTCCTAGCCACAGATGAAGGTCAAAAAATGTCAGGTCCCACAGGTGGTGTGCAAGGTTACAAGGGCACTCTGTTTGGCAAACCTTATGAAGCAGGAAGTTGGCAAGACAAGCTGATTGAATCGTTTGCTGGAACTCACGACATGATTGGTGGCAAGTTGACTGGCTTATATGACAGTCAAGGGAATATCAAACAAGGCATGAGCGACACAGAGCGTGCTGTTTATAACTACGGCGTAACAACAACTGCAATTCTTCCCTCAATCCCATTTGCAGCAGCTCAAGGCTTGCCGCCAGAAGTTTGGAATGCGGTATCAGTTTTATTGAAAGCTGCAAAATGAAAAAAAT
>JACCDU010587543.1_pt1 | contig 13899 bp, 9 predicted proteins | sample 7446081 | NCBI WGS metagenome assembly JACCDU01 (sample SAMN15323447, study PRJNA562643) | freshwater metagenome | isolation source: river surface water | place: USA:Blue River Watershed | collected 2017-08-17 | reverse complement strand
GCCAGAGATGTCATCACCCTCGAGAATGTGGCGGCGGTCGGAGTAAATCGCCTCACGCTGGCGGTTCATCACATCGTCGTACTTCAGGATGTTCTTTCGAATCTCAGCATTTCTTGCCTCAACCTGCGACTGAGCGGACGCTATCGCCTTGGAAACAACCTTTGATTCAATAACCGAGTCGTCTGGAACCGATGATCGGTTCATCAGCGCAGCTGCCGCACCAGAGTTGAACAGGCGCATCAGATCATCAGTTAGTGACAGGTAGAACCTGGATTCACCCGGGTCACCCTGACGTCCAGATCGACCGCGCAACTGGTTGTCAATGCGTCGAGATTCGTGACGTTCGGTTCCCAAAACATAGAGACCTCCGACCGCCAAGACCTTCTCCGCCTCAACAGCGACCTGTGACTTGATCTTGTCGAATACCTCGTCCCAGGCCTTCTCATAATCCTCAGCCTGCTCGACCGGATCAAGTCCCAGCTTCTGCATCTCCGCAACAGCGAGGAATTCGGCGTTGCCACCGAGCATGATGTCGGTACCACGGCCCGCCATGTTGGTAGCTACCGTAACTGCACCAAAGCGACCAGCCTGAGCAACAATTGCTGCCTCTCGGGCGTTGTTCTTCGCGTTCAGCACCTCGTGCTTTACACCGCGCTTTGCGAGCAACTTGGAAAGGTACTCGCTCTTCTCAACCGAAGTGGTTCCAACCAAGATTGGCTGTCCGGTCTGGTGACGCTCCGCGATGTCCTCAACCACCATGCGGAACTTGACCTCTTCGTTTTTGAAGATCAAGTCAGATTGATCCTTGCGAATCATCGGCATGTTGGTTGGGATCGGCACGACACCTAGCTTGTAGGTGGACATAAACTCGGCAGCTTCGGTTTCGGCAGTACCGGTCATACCGGAAAGCTTCTCGTACATCCTGAAGTAGTTCTGCAGGGTAATGGTTGCCAAGGTCTGGTTCTCAGCCTTGATGGCAACGCCTTCCTTGGCCTCAATCGCCTGGTGCATGCCCTCGTTGTAGCGGCGGCCAGGGAGAATGCGGCCGGTGTGCTCGTCAACGATTTGCACCTCACCGTTGACCACAACGTAGTCGCGGTCCCTTCGGAATAACTCTTTCGCCCTGATTGCGTTGTTTAGGAAAGAGATAAGCGGAGTGTTCGCGCTCTCGTAGAGGTTGGTGATTCCCAGGTAGTCCTCTACCTTGTCAATTCCAGACTCAAGAACACCGATGGTGCGCTTTTTCTCATCGACCTCGTAATCGACCTCAACCTCAAGAGTCTGCACCAGCTTGGAAAACACGCCGAACCAGCGGTTTACCTCTGGGGAGGCAGGTCCGGAGATGATCAGCGGGGTTCGTGCCTCATCGATCAGAATCGAGTCAACCTCATCCACAATGGCGAAGAAGTGGCCGCGCTGCACTAGGTCTGCTTTGCTCAGTGCCATGTTGTCGCGAAGGTAGTCAAAACCAAACTCGTTGTTGGTTCCATAGGTGATGTCGCACTCGTACTGAGCCTTGCGAACCGCAGGGTCCTGGCCGGAGATCAAGCAACCCGTGGTCATTCCCAGCGCGCGATAAACGCGACCCATCAATTCAGACTGATAGCCCGCCAAAAAGTCGTTCGTGGTAACAACGTGTACACCCTTGCCCGGAATTGCATTGAGGTATGCAGCTGTGGTGGCAACCAGGGTCTTACCCTCACCGGTCTTCATTTCGGCGATATTGCCAAGGTGAAGTGCTGCTCCACCCATCAACTGCACGTCGAAGTGACGAAGTCCAATGGTCCTCTTTGCCGCCTCACGGACAGCTGCAAATGCCTCGGGGAGTAGGTCGTCTAGAGTCTCGCCAGCTGCATAACGCTCGCGGAACTGCCTCGTCTCATCACGGAGTTCCTCATCGGTCAGATCAACGAAGTTTTGCTCAAGAGCATTGACTCCCTGCGCGATTGAGCTCAGTTTCTTTAGAAGCTTGCCTTCACCGGCGCGCAGCAGTTTGTCGAGGATTGAAGCCAAAATGATCTCCCTTGGGTTTCGGGTGTAATTGTAGTTGCTGAGCCCTGTATTAGTTCAGGCTGATAACGCCGTAGCTATATCCCTGTCGGCGATAAACAACAGCGTTTTTGCCGGTTTCTGAGTCCTGAAACAGGAAGAAGTCGTGACCCACCAGCTCCATATGATCCACCGCTTCTTCCTTGGTCATAGGGATGGCGGGGAACTCCTTGGCACGGATCTCAATTGGAGACTTGATGATTACCGGCTCAGGTGCTTCGTCGACGCTGATTCGAACATCAAGTGGCTTGATATCCAGCTGCGCGAAATCTGCCGCGGCAAGCTCGCTTGCCCCAAGGTTTTTGTGACCGCCGCCGCGGTGGATTTTGTGCTTATCGGAGTAGCGACGCAAGCGCTCCAGCAATTTCCCGAATGCTATGTCAAAGGCCGCGAATTTATCGGTTGATCTAGCCTCGGCGCGCACCACATGACCGGCTTCATAAACAGTTAGTTCAACTTGATCCTCGGGACCAGAGGCGTGGTGCTCATAGCGAGTGACCTTGATGTTGAGCTCCTGCGGGCGATGAGCAAACTGCTCTACTTTTCCCGACTTCTCGGAGACGTATTCTTTGAACCGGTCCGAGACATTGAGGTTTCTGGCTGAAATTCGAAGTTCCATTTTTACCTCCTAAGGGGCAACTTTGCCCTAACTACAAACTACGCCTTTTTGAGATTCCCTTCGGCAAAATCTGGAAATCTCCTAGCAACCACACAGCCGGCAATCACTTCAGCGCCAGCTTCTTCCGATGCTCTTATCAACTCTCGAAGCGTGGCCCCTGTGGTGAGCACATCGTCGAACACCACTACCTGCTTCCCATATAAGCCCTCCAGATAGAACGCTCCGCGAAGATTTTCCCCTCGCTTTTCAGCGCTCAACTGGCGCTGATCGAGTATTGCCTTGCTGGCCTTTGCACTTACCACCGGCATCCCCAAGCGCTTGGCGATTAGCTGGACCGGGTGATAGCCACGCTTGCGATAGTTGGACTTATTTTTCGGCGGAATGACCAAGGTGACAGAGTGGGGAATATCCAGTTTGGATAGCAGTTCAGTCATCGCTGATCCAATAACTGGTGCCAACGCGGTCACACCTCGGTCTTTGAAGGCCGTCATGACACGTAGTCGCGGTTGATCCAGGGGAAACAGGTAGTGCACTGGGATTCCCGCTACCGACTCCTCCCCTGGTTCACTCAGATGCTCGGGGCAGCAGAGCAGCGCATTTTTTTGACAACAAAGACAGCGCACCGGGGCGATGATTTGAAGCAGAAGTTTCAGCACAGGCTCAGGTTTGCACAGTGGGAGCGCAGCGGGTTCGCCGAGCAAACCCGTGGGGATAAGTTAGCTAAGGCTGTGGCTGTTAGCGAATCTTGGCAATATCCAGGACGTCGCTTCCGAGCCTGCGCCAAGAACCTCCCGCTAGGTTCCATAGCTCACCGTTTTGGGCCAGAAGGTAACTGGATCCCGCGGCCTGACCGGCAACAACCTTCACACCAGGCACCAACGGTGCGGGGAGTGAAACCTTGGGGCCAAACAGCGGGTAATCACTCAGTCCACTGCGTCCCTGGGTATTGGTTTCTAGGATCCTGAGCGTGACTGGAGTTTGCCAGGTCAAGGAAACTGGATCCACCAAGCTGGTTTGAATTATGGTTCCGGGGTTGATCGCCGAGGGAAGGTTTCTAACATCACGATTGATGGTGAAGACTTCGAGGCGGGTTTCTGACTCGGTCTGGATGATCACCGCCAATCGAGATCCCTCTGGACTCAACGCTGCTGAAACCCTGGTGCCAATAACCGGCAGCACCAAGCTGGCGATCTTGTTCGTACCATCAAAAACCTGGACCGCTGAACCCGATTGCTTTGGTATCTCCCAAAGCAGGCCTTCGCCATCGAACTCCAAAGCGGCTAAGGCAGCAGGGTCGCTAACGCGGTCACTCTGGACCCCAATTCCCGAACCGACCATGACCTCAACTCCGCTCGGTGAACTAAAGGCGAGCAGATTTCCTGATTTTGCTCCGGCAATCATGGTCGGTTTTGACAAGGCGACCAGATTTGCGGTGCCAGCGATCGGCAGCGCATCCGAGCTCCCAACGCGATACACCGCATCTCGCAAAGCGATTACCTCCGCCCCGGAGCGCTGGGGTGATATGCCTGCGGGGATGATGTCCTGCCTTGAGCTATTCACGCTGAGCACAACGTCTGAAACACCCGAGAGCTGTAGCAGTGTGGCTCGAAGCTGCGAAAGCATCAAACGGCGATCAATCGCGTCTGCCATGAGAGCAATCGAGTCAAAGTCAACCTCTGCAACTCCCTGCTGAATAGTTACGGCACCAATTGTGAGCTTGGTTCCCTCTGGGATCGAGCTCTGCACACCGAGGTTTAGGTATTCGGAGGGGCCGGCTAGTAGTGCGTTGACCAACCTGGTTCCCGTGGAAGTCCTAGAGGGGAACCATCTCAGGTCAGGAACCAATTCCGTGCGCCGAGAATCCAGGAAGTAGACGTTGTAGGGCTTGAACACAACCTGAAAAACCGGTGGCGTCACCACGGTGAGATTTGGTGCAGAGTCAATCCGCCACTGCCCGTCCTCCTGAACCAACTTGAACCGCAGCGAGGTGGTATCTGCCTTCGAATAACTGGTGTATCGACCGTGCTCATCCAATCGAGCCTGAACGTCTAGAGACACAAGCTGAAGACCGACTCCCCCCTCGCGGAAGGTTGGAGCACCATTTCGAATCAAAACTTGGGTATCTGGCTTCCACTGCTGAGCGAAGTCGCGACTGAGAAACTCTCGGGCCACCGAGTAGTCATTTTGGGGACCGGTGCCCGCTGCCAAGAAGCCGCTGACAATCTCTCGAGCGGTCGCGCCAGCAACCGGACCAGAGGGCGTGTAGTAGGCGACCTCTTGCTGCTGATATCCAGCAATCTCAGGTCCTGATTTCACATCCAGTCCGGTGGGGATCGTGGCACAACCCGTCAGCATTATCAGGGCTAGAGCAGCGAATAACTTCTTCATCACGGCTCCATCGATCTGGGTGGTAGTGGTAGCGGAGAGTTTGCAATAACCAAGTCTGCGCGCTTTGGCAGCGTGAGCCTAAAGCTAGAACCACGTTTTGGCTTAGACCAGACCTGCAGCCATCCCCGGTGCAAAATGGCATCCTCTTTGGAAATGGCCAGCCCCAAACCGGTGCCACCAAGTCATCGCTGTCTGGCTGGGTCGGCTCCCCAGAATCGATCGAAGATGCGCTCGAGTTGCTGCTTGGGCATGCCAACACCGAAGTCAGTCGCACACACGGCTACCGCAGAGGCATTCTCGCCAACCTCAACCTGAATCGGCTTACCCTCACCGTGCTCAACGGCATTAGAGAGCAGGTTCACGATCAAGCGCTCGATGCGCTTGGAATCGATCTCTGCCTCCACTGCCTTTGCCGGCAGCTGGACCTGGATCGGCATGTTTCTGCTGGCGGCCAGCGGCTCGATGCTGGCAATTGCAGAGCCAACTACGGCATTGAGGTCTCGAAGTTCTAGCTCGGCCTGTACCGCTCCAGCGTCGTAACGCGAAATCTCAAGCAGGTCCGCCAACAGTCGCTCGAACCGCTCGATCTGGTTCTGCATTAACTCCGCTGAGCGGGAGAGGGCTGGGTCTAGGCCATTTCGATTGGCAAAGATAACCTCACCGGCAAGCTTGATTGTGGTTAGCGGGGTGCGAAGTTCGTGGGACACATCGGAGACGAATCTGCGCTGCATGCGAGAGAGCGAGTCCAACTTCTGAATCTGTTGCTGCAAGTTCGTGGCCATCTTGTTGAATGATCGCGCCAGCTGTGCAACCACGTCATCGCCACGCTCACCAAGGCGCTCATCCAGATTTCCCTGCGCCAGTAGCTCTGCTGCCTTCGCTGCCTGCTCCACCGGCTGAATTACTCTTCGGGTGACCAGGTAGCTGACCAAGCCGATTATGAAGATCAGAAAAATACCGCCAACAGCTAGGGCTGACTGAACCAAACCCAGCGCTTCCTGCTCTGGAGATAGGTCATAGACCAAATAGAGCTCAAACTCGCCAGCAAGTGGCACAGAGATGGCTCCACCAACAGTCACTCCAGGAGCCGTGATGCCATTCTTAACCAGCTCAATGGGGGTGTAGCTGAGAATGGCTGGATTCTCTCTAACCTCGACCCTGAGCTCCTCGGGTATTGAGTTCAAATCGAGGTCTGGGGAGATGGGGGATTGAAAAAGATCCAGCTGCGCTTGCCCCGGTGATCTTAGTAGCGCGACCTGCCGATTAGCCGTCGAACCTGAAACCTGAAGCGATGGCACCACCGAGTTCAAAACGGTCTGCAGGCTGGTTTCATCGTTTAGCGATGCGGCGGCAATGGTCGACTGCACCGAGCCGACCGCTCGCTCGGTCTCAGACAGAATCTGCTCAACTCGGTTCTGATAAAAGGCATTAGCGAGAGAGAAAGATAAGAACCCACCCAGGGTGATCAGTGCCAAAAAACTCAGGCCAAGGGTGGTTAGTACCGCTTTGGCCGTTAGAGATTTTCTAAGCCACTTCACGCAGTTTCGGTGCCAACTCGGTAACCGTGACCGCGAACCGTAAGGACAATCTTGGGATTCTCAGGGTCAATTTCGACCTTGGAGCGCAACCGCTGAACGTGGACGTTGACGAGCCTGGTGTCAGCCTTGTACTGGTAACCCCAAACCTGCTCCAGAAGCATCTCTCTCGAGAACACCTGCTGTGGTTTGGTGGCCAGAGTGTGCAGCAGTTTGAACTCAAGTGGAGTTAGAGAAATCGGAGTGTCACCGCGTCGAACTTCAAAAGACAATGGGTCAAGGGTGATCTGGCCGACCTGGAGGTTATTACCCTCATCAACCACTGGGCGTAGTCTGGCCTTGATGCGAGCCAGTAGCTCAGCTCCGTTGTGAGGCTTCACAACATAATCGTCAGCGCCTGCCTCAAGACCACGAACCACATCATCGGTGTCACCCTTAGCGGTAAGCATGATGATTGGGGTTCCGCTGTGGGATCGAATCTGTGAGCAGACCTCGATTCCCGACTGACCCGGAAGCATGATGTCAAGCAGCACCAAATCGGGGTGCGACTCATTGAAAACATCGATTGCGGTTAGGCCATCAGCGGCAAACACCGGTTCGTATCCAGCGCCCGAGAGCACCAGTCCAACCATCTCGCGCAGTGCATCATCATCGTCAACGACAAGAATCTTGTGAGACACTGCGACCTCCTGTTAGTAGCGGTAGTGATCCACCTTGTACGGACCATCAACTGCTACACCAATGTATCTTGCCTGAGAGGGGGTTAGTTTTGTCAACTCGACGCCCAAAGCATCTAGGTGCAAACGTGCCACCTTCTCATCCAACTGCTTAGGCAGGATGTGGACTCCAAGCCCGTACTCGGCCGCACGCTGGAACAGCTCAATCTGAGCTAGGACCTGGTTTGAGAACGAGGTTGACATCACAAACGATGGGTGTCCGGTCGCGTTTCCAAGGTTCATCAAACGACCCTCAGAGAGGATCAACACGGCACGACCGTTTGGAAGTCTCCACTCGTGGACCTGAGGCTTGATCTCTACCTTCTGAACTCCCGGAATCTGAGCAATGCCGGCCATGTCGATCTCGTTGTCGAAGTGTCCAACGTTGGCAAGAATCGCCAGGTTCTTCATCTTCAGAACGTGCTCAGGGGTGATGATGTTCTCGTTACCGGTTGAGGTAACGAAGATATCGATCTGGTCGATTACCGACTCAAGAGTTGCAACCTGGTAACCATCCATGGCGGCCTGCAGTGCACAGATCGGGTCGATCTCAGAGACGATAACTCTGGCGCCCTGGCCACGAAGGGCCTCAGCACAGCCCTTGCCGACATCGCCGTAACCAGCAACGAAGCAAACCTTGCCGCCCATTAGAACGTCGGTTGCACGGTTTAGCCCATCCGGTAGTGAGTGGCGAATTCCATACTTATTGTCAAACTTTGACGTGGTTACTGCGTCGTTCACGTTGATCGCCGGGAACAGAAGTTCGCCGCGCTTGAAGAACTCGTATAGGCGGTGGACACCGGTGGTGGTCTCCTCGGATACTCCGATGATTCCTGCAGCAACTCGGGTGTAGTAGCTGGCGTCACGCTTTAGAGACTCGGTGAGAGTGTTCAGAATCACTCGGTACTCGTGAGAGTCGTCCAAGCCGGCTGGCGGAACAGAGCCAGCCTTTTCAAACTCAACACCCTTGTGCACGAGCAAGGTGGCATCGCCACCGTCATCCAGGATTAGGTTCGGACCATCAAAGCCTTCTGCAGAGAAGTCGAAGATCTTCTCGGTGCACCACCAGTACTCCTCCAGGGTCTCGCCCTTCCAGGCGAAGACCGGGGTTCCGGCTGGTGACTCGGTGGTTCCCTTGCCCACTACAACCGCTGCTGCAGCCTCGTCCTGGGTGGAGTAAATGTTGCAGCTCGCCCAGCGAACGGATGCACCCAGCTCAACCAGGGTCTCGATTAGAACCGCGGTCTGCACGGTCATGTGCAGTGAGCCTGCGATGCGAGCGCCCTTTAGTGGCTGGGTCGGACCGTACTCCTTGCGAAGTGCCATCAGGCCCGGCATCTCCTGCTCGGCCAGACGAATCTGGTGTCTACCGGCTTCTGCCAGGGAAAGGTCAGCGACCTTGAAATCAAACTGGGTAATTGTCTGGCTCATTACGTGCCTCTCTCGATACTCGATTCAAAGATTGCGAATTGCTTTGATTGCTTTGTCTCGAATCTCAACCATCGAGGCCTCGTGGCTGGACTCCACGTTTAGTCTAAGCAATGGTTCGGTGTTTGAGGGACGAATATTTGCCCACCACCAGTTTTTTTCATCTGAGTAACTAAAAGTCGTGCCATCGAAAACCTCCTCCGAGGCACCAACCAACGCAGCCCTAACCCTTGCTAATGCCGCCTCACGATCCTCAACGGTTGAGTTGATCTCGCCTGATGCGAAGTATGGGGTAAAGCGCTGGCCAAGCTTTGAAGCTGGTTCGTCGGAGCCAGCGATTTCAGCAACCAGTTGCATGGCCGCAAGCATGCCGTTGTCAGCGCCCCAGAAGTCTCTGAAGTAGTAGTGGGCCGAGTGCTCGCCACCAAAAACTGCCTGGGTCTCTGCCATCGCATCCTTAATCAGGGAGTGACCGACCTTGGTTCTGAATGGCTTAGCACCCATATCGCGAATGACTTCTTCGACAGAGCGCGAGGTGAGGGCGTTGTGAATGACAGTAATGTCGGTCTCGCCAAGTGCCTTGACTCGCTCAATCTCTCGCTTAGCAACAATGGCGGCAACAGCCGATGGACTAATGGCAACACCGGTTTCATCGATGGCAAAACAGCGATCAGCATCACCATCAAATGCCAGACCCAGGTCAGCATTGTGCTCAACGACAGCCCTTTGCAAATCAACTAGGTTCTTGGGGTCGAGAGGGTTAGCTTCGTGGTTTGGGAAGCTGCCATCGAGCTCGAAATACATCGGCACGATCTCGAAGTCCAGGGCGCTCAAGCCAGCTGCATCTCCAAATACTGCTGGTACAGTCAGACCGCCCATGCCATTGGCGGCATCAACAACAATCTTGAGTCTGCGAGCGCCGCTAAAGCTAACCAGGGATCGAAGATAGTGAACGTAATCACCCATAACATCAACATTCGAAGTGGAGCCAGGGCGCTCAACAGCCTCGATGCCGGATGTTAGGTATGCCTCGGCTCGCCTAGAGATAGCGCCGAGTCCGGTGTCCATAGAAATACCTCGTGCACCGGCCCGGGAAAACTTCATGCCGTTATAGGTTGCGGGATTGTGGCTAGCGGTGAACATCACTGCGGGGAGCTGCATCGATCCGGATGCAAAGTAAGACATGTCGGTGGAGCAGAGGCCAAGGATCTTGGATGATGCTCCCCGCTTGGCGGCACCGGCAGCGAATGCGTTAGCGAAGCCTTCAGAGCTGTCTCGCATATCAAAACCGATAACCAGCTCCTTGCCATTGAGCTCCAGCTCATCGGCAAAACCAGCACCGAAAGCCTCAACAATTTCGGCAGTGAGTTGGGAGCCGACCAAACCTCGAACATCATAGGTTTTCACGAAGTCACTGAACTGAACCAAAGAACCCTCTTAGCTGTAAATGAGCAGGGCAAGAATACAATGGCGACATGGACCAGGGCCCAATTAGCCGCGACCGCCACGGTCGAGGAATGCGAAGGCCGCTCCCATCCAAGCTCTTTCACCACGGAATTGCTCGACGCCACTTTTTTGAAGATGTGGTTGTGGAAACCTGTGAATACCTAAAGGAAACTTTCCCGCAAAAATTCAGCGCCCTCAATTGGGTCATTGAGGATGTTCCTCAGGTGAGTGAGGATGAGCCGATTCGTCGGTTTCTCTCGGATAAACAAAACATGAGAATCACGCTCTATCGAATCCCGATTCAACGCATCGGCAAGTTTCGTATCTCCGACCCTCGGCTACAGATTGAACAAGCAGTCATCACAGCTGCGGCAGCACTCATCGATGTAGACCCTTGGGATCTGATACATCCGAATTAGCGAACCGTTACCTCGATGCTCTCTCCAAGATTTCGCATCTCAGAAGGTTGAATCACGGCATAACCGGCCTTCGATAGCACCGCTACCGCAGCCAAGAAACCAGCTCCCTGAATCCGAATTGGGCCGCGCTCGATAGCAACTGGAATCTGCGATCTGGCGGGAATGGTTACGGATGCGCTCTGTGTGCCTGTGACCACTACGGTGACCGGCTCAAGAGTCGGATTTCCAAGGAGCAGCTCCGAATTACCAGGTACTGCAAGATAGAGGTCTCGGTCAAACAGGTGGCTCGGGGTTAGCCAAGCGAAATCTACCTTGGGCGAAATCACATCGTTTCTGATCGCAAGTAACACTTCGCCCGAGGCCTCGAAGCTAAGCAGGTTCGAACCGGGACTCAGGTTTAGCTCCTGCTCAATTAGAACCCCCGCTGGGATTCGGATTTGAATCAACTCAAACTCTCCACCGGCAATTGCCTGCAGGTTTAGTTCAACATCCTCAAGACCTGGATTGAAGACCCTAAGCATTGGAGGTTTGACCGCGTTGTCAGCAACCACCAACCCGGCAACTGCCCCAGCTAAGACTGGCTTGGTCGGAGCAACCAAGGCAACACCAGTTGCACTGAGCCCACTGACTTCCCTGTGTTGCATGAATGCAGCCACCGGCAAACCACTGGTTTGATAGCGCAGCACGAACTTTGAATCCGCCCCGCTGAGACCAACCAGGGAAATCATTTTGTGCTCATTAGCGGCAAGGGAAATGCGATCGGTCTCGATGCCCTCCTCGAGTGATAACTCGAGCTCAACAATCAGATCCACGTCGTTTGGATTGGCAAGGTGCAGCACACTCTCACTGCCGGGGCCAGAATCCCCTGAGAGGAAGTAGCCGGATGCAGCTGGCATCGGGCAGTAGGTGGCCGCCAAGCCTGTGAGCCTTGCTCTGTTGACTGCCTGCGTCTGGTTTACCGAAAGAACCTTGGTTGATTGGTCGGTGGTGTCAACGCGAGCAAACAGGCCACCCTCCTCAAGCACCTCGGCCTCGGTGCCCCAGAGGCTATAGGTCGCCTTTCCAATCCGAGAAATCTCTCCCAGGTCCGTGCCCTGCTCTCCACCCACTTCCGCAAGCGGGCCGGGGCAGTATGCGGAGACCGGCATCGGGTCGACACTTGCCAACGCACTTTGCGGCTGCTGGGCATCGGGCAGCCCGAACCTGGGCGCAAAGTAGAGGCCCACTATTAGCCCGATACTCGCAAGGTAGGCGAGGAGTTTCAGAAACAGTTTCATCGCTCACCCCGCCTTGAGCGTCGATAACCTCGGACTACGGCTGGGGTAGGCAAGGCGAGCAAAGCTGCGATCGCGAGGCTCCACAAAACCTCTTGCTTGAGTGGATCCTCGGAGGTCAAAGGCACCGATTTGGCCTCAACTTCGGTGCGCCAAAGCAGACCAAACTCAGAGCTTCCAGCCGGTTGCAAAAACTCAAGTGATGAAATTGCCACCTCACTCTGGCCTGCAGTGGCTTCGTCTTCGGCATGGAGCAAAACAAAGCTGATTCCAAGATCCTTGATTAGTTCACTAACCCCATCACCATTACCAGCCAATAGACCTGCGGTGAGCTTGGCCACATCTTCGGCTCGGGTCTGGGGCTGCAAGAAGTCGCTTGCCAAACCACGCTGCTCGAACTGCAGGCCATCTCCCCAAATCAGCTCAGCGGAAACCGTGTTGGTTTGGGTGATCTTCAGAGTCAGCACATCGCCCTCATTGGCAGCCGACTGGGCAATTACCAGCGCAGGTAGCAGGCGTGCGTCGGAACTGATGGGCTTTGGGGATGTTATGGCCAGCCAGGTGCCCGAGCCAAGTATCAAGAGCAAAGCGGAGGTTCCAACCGCCACAAGCTTTCTGCCGGAAAGCCTGATTCCGGCTAGACCAATCGTCAGACCGATTAGAACTGCCAATCCAAAGGCCACGGTCGAACTGAAGGTGAGGAAGTAGCCAAGCGCGACCAGGCCAGTAAGCAATGCAATAGCGCCAAAAAACTGTGCCGACTTATGGCCAAACACCCCGAACCCTGAAATCACTAGCGCAGCCGCAAGATAAATCGACCAGGGAGCGATTGAGATTTCAGCCAACTGGGGCTGCGCCCAGGAAGCCTGCAGAGCAACATTCCAACGCTCTTGGGCAATCCAAAAACCGACCCAGTTCCAAAGCCCGAATACGGCCGGAATAAGCGAGAGCAGCATCAGGTGCGCACGTTTGAAATGAGCGAGCCCTAGACCGAGCAAATACAAAGCCAGGATGACGGCAAGCGCGGGAGCGGAAACCGCGACCGCGAAGAAAGCGATGGTCAACAGCCCCGCCCAGCGAAGAGCACGAGCATTGGTTTGACTCTTCACAGCTCTATAGCCGAAAAGTAAAACCAGCGGGGCAAAGACCAACGCCGTGACGGTGACTAGATCTGCGCCTAGGGCTGAACCGAGCAACAGTGGTGAGAGAGAGAAACCCAAACCAGCCAAGGTGCGAAGGAAAGGCCGATCTACAAATGCTGCTGCAAACTGCCACGCGACAAAAAAGGCGAGCGTGGGGGCGGCGAAGAGCCAAAGCGCAATAGCCCACTCAGCGCCCAGTGGCGAGAGGGAAGACAGAAACAACAACACCCAGTTGAACGGATCACTTGGCGCTTCTAACCCAAAACCCGAGGGAAGTCCAAATGCAGCTGTCGAGTCGTAGAGCTCGGACCAGCTCTTGGAGATTGGTAGCAAACCCTCAAAAAAAGTTCCTCCCTGAGGCCAGAGCGTAAAGCTGAGGATCAGCGGGGCAAGAGCGAACCAGGCCTGATTGCTTGCAAAGATTCCACTATTGCCTCGAGGTTCATCTGGTAGCTCAATCAAGGCATCCAGACGTCGTTGCCTAAGCTGCTTGGCAGTTGCCAAGAGACTGCGAGCCGCCGTCAGGGACCCCAGTGAGCGGGTCTTGCGTCGAGCCGCGAACCTTGTTGAAATCGTGGACCAGGACCAGAGCCAGCCACGAAGTTGGCCAAGGATCCTGCCGGGACGCTTAGACCAGAGGTGATAAGGAATACCCACCAAGACCAGAAGCGGCATAGCCAGATAAAGCAAAACCACAGCCGGTAGTGGGAGCAGCGTAGTGGCGATGTGAATGTGAGCTTTGGAACGAGCCACATACCTAGAACCACCGGTCCAGGATCGCTCCCGCTCCCCCTGCATTGAAAGTCCGGCGTGATAGACCCTGGCACTTGGTTCAATCATGACTCGATAGCCCGCCGCACGAGCTCTCAGCCCCAACTCAAGG
>JACCDU010309154.1_pt1 | contig 13899 bp, 13 predicted proteins | sample 7446081 | NCBI WGS metagenome assembly JACCDU01 (sample SAMN15323447, study PRJNA562643) | freshwater metagenome | isolation source: river surface water | place: USA:Blue River Watershed | collected 2017-08-17 | reverse complement strand
GTAATGCCGCCGATGCACAGCCCGAGAAGGATATGGAGGCTCTCTCTATCCGGGCCGATTGCGATGGCGGTTTCCCCTTTCATGCTGCGCTCGCGAGCCCATTTTTCGATGACTGCGCTGTCGGCGAAGATGACGCCGGGGACTCTGCCTTGTGCACGGTTGTCGTTGAAGAACTTGTCGATGTGCGCCACCGGATCCCCTGCCGGGAGAGTCGTGCAGGAAGCCGGCTGGTAGGTCTGGATGTGCTCGCATTCGCTGCCGCTGGCCATCACCCGAACGGCCTCACGTTGGAACGGTGGGTGATCATTCATGTGGGGATAAGGCGCAGGAAAGGACACGGCGTGCAGCCGGCCGGCCGCCGCGCGAAAGGCCTTGGGATTGAAGGTGCGCAGCGTGTTGTGGATCAGCACCGGATAAGTGAACGGCTCCCGCGCACTGTCGGGCCGCTGTCCTGTCCATTCGAGGTGGACGCTGCTGCCGGATGTGCAGGCATTCTCGCTACAGGCGTAGCCGTTGAGCTCGTTGTAGAAAGCCTGGAGGCTGGCCTGGTCCTGGTAGATACTCGAACGGGTTTGGAAATAAAGGCGGTGCCACTCCGAGTCGTCCTGAACGCTAGCGGCGGAACGCTTGGCACTGTGGTTGGCCTCATCGTCTGCGCTGCCCGGGTCGGTGCTCCAGTGCAGGTCGAGATCGAAGTCAAATCCGGAGCGCTCCCTGCCGGACATGTGCGGTGCATCCGGGCTATCCTTCTGCTCAAGGTAGGCGGCCGCCTGTACCTTGTCCTGCTCGCGTTGTTCGGCTTTCATCTGGTTCGACTTTTCACGGCTCTCTCGCCATAGCGATCCGAACTGTTCGCGCATGTCGATATCGCGTTTCTGCTTGTCGGTGAAAGCCCCCGGACGGCCCGACGCAAACTGCGTGACCACATCGGTCGGACCGAATGGGAGCGTGGGCGGCATCGGGGACGGGGCGAAGGGGGAGGAGATGGAGGGGACGCTCATTACTCGCTTTCCTTGCTGAGTGGTGGGTGAGGGCGGGCCGCGCGAGCCCGCCTTCTGCTGCTGGCCTGCTGGCGGTTGATCAGACCTCTTCGGAGGAGGACGGTGCGGGCTGATGAGGGTGGCCTGACGAGGGTTCCTGGTTCACTGCCTGCATGTTCACCGCAGTGTCATTGCTCGCGTCTTCCCGTGATCCCGTGCAGCGTCTGACCAGTTGGACCGCGCCGGCAGCGAGCAGGGCTGCGCCTACGAGAGCGCCTGTGATGATGCCGCCCAGCGTGGTGCGGGCATTGCGGTCGACGGGGCTGGCGGAGAGACGGATGTAGCGCAGGCCGCCGGTCTTCACGCTGTCGGCCTTCGAGGCTGCCCAGTCGTCAAGCTGTTGCGGCGACAGGTAGACGTAGGCATCGCTGGTGGTTTCCAGTACGTCGTCGATCTGGTCATTCACGGAGCGGCTGGCGTCCGGCACCACGCAATCGAAAGCCGCGGTCACATTGCATTTTTCGGCGATGGCGGGCGTTCCGGTGAAATCGAGCACCACGCGTTGTTCGCCACGGACGCTGTAGTCCGGCAGTAGTGAGTTGGCTTGCCAGGGATTGCCATCGATGAAGACCGGCACGTCGCCTATACAGGTGCTGTACGGATCGATGTTACCGACCAGCTGTGCCTTGAGCTGGTAATCGTTCGCCGTCACTTGCAGCCAGCTGATCGAATGCGACAGCCAGCAGGGCGAGACCTGCTGTGCGTTCGCGCGCTTGGCGATCGGCAGCGAGTAGTCGAGCCAGTCCATCCGGTACGCTGGTGCTCGCGTTTGCTGTTCCATGCGCGGCATGACATCGGGTGAACTTGCCTGTTCACGAGATTCCGCTTTCGACCGGCGTGACAACTCGCGGGCCTCCCGCCACAAGGGCCCGTACAGTTTGCGCATTTCCAGGTCTTGCAGCTGCTTGCTGTTGAGGCCTGTGTTGCTGCCGGCTACATGCGGCGCATTCGGGTCCGGTAGCAGAAGTGGCTGGACGTTCGGCATGGGCGCCGGTACTTGAAGAGGCGGGATCGTGGGTGTACCCATTGCATATCCTTTCGGCGGGTGATTCAAACGGGATGGCGGACTGGAAGCCAGCGCATGTGTTGTGCCCGCGCTTGTGCGGTTCCTCGATGCCGGACGGGTTATGGCGGACCGAATGAGCGGGCCGGACAGCGCGCTACAATCCTCGCTTTTGCAGCTGGCTTCCGATGATTCCTTCACCGTTCACTGATGCCGTTGATCGTGCGTCGCCGTCGTGGCGTCCCGTGCTGTTGCGTGGTTTGGAGGCGATGATGGCGGCCGATCCGGACTACCTGCCGGCACTGGCGCAGGATGATTTCCTGCCGACGCAGGGCCGGATCTTTGCTGCGTTCGAACAACCGCTGGATGCGGTGCGCTATGTGCTGGTCGGCGAGGGACCCTATCCTCGTGAGGAGAGCGCGACCGGCGTCTGCTTCATGGATGGCGCGGTGAAAGATTTGTGGTCGGCGGCAGGATTGTCCAAGCCGGTCAATCGCGCGACCTCGCTGCGCAATTTCATGAAGATGCTGATGGTGGCCGATGGCTTGCTGATGCCGGACGCGACGGGTGGTGAAGCGGTGGCTGCGGTCGCGCACCGCGCGCTGGCCGCCGATTCAACTTTCATCCAGACCTTGCCCGAGTTGCAGGCCAAGCTGACCAAGCACGGCTTCCTGCTGCTCAATGCCGCGCTGGTGTTCCGGCCCCATGTGCCTCCGGTCAAGGACGCAAAGGCCTGGCGTCCGTTGCTGGAGACGGTGCTCGACGCGCTGGCGAGCCGGGCAGGGCAGCCGGCGCCGACGCTGGTCTTGTGGGGCAAGATCGCCGGCTGGCTGGAGGGCTTGCCGGCCGTCGCCCATTTCACGCGTTCGGTGGCCGAGCACCCCTACAACCTGAGCTTTATCCGGAACCGGGACATGCAGGCCCTCTTTGGCCCCATGCACCTGCTGCGAGCCAGGTGACACCGCAGTCGGCAGGGTGCGGTTTTCTATTTGGCAACCACGTCCTGCAGGCAAGAAGATTGGGTACGCCAATCAAAAAGGTTCCCAATAACCCCAATACCTGACAACATCAGTCGGCTTTGGTATACTCGACCAAAACGATGGGGATTCGGCCAGCGCACAAGCTTGCTGCAAACCCCCGACAGGCCACCCCACAGCAACAAGACAGAGCAACAAGAAACAGCCGCCCTCATTTCGGAGTAAGCCATGCGCCTCACTACCAAAGGTCGTTTCGCCGTTACCGCCATGATTGATCTGGCCATGCGCCAGCATCAGGGGCCTGTGACGCTTGCCGGCATCAGTCAGCGGCAGGAAATCTCTCTGTCGTACCTCGAACAGCTGTTCGGCAAGCTGCGTCGCCATGAAATCGTGGAATCGGTGCGCGGACCGGGCGGTGGCTACAACCTCGCACGCCGCGCCGAAGACATCACCGTGGCCGACATCATCATCGCCGTCGACGAGCCGCTCGATGCGACCCAGTGTGGCGGCAAGGAAAACTGCCACGCCGAGGGCGAGCACAACGGCACCCGCTGCATGACCCACGACCTGTGGGCAACGCTGAATGCCAAGATGGTGGATTACCTAGATTCCGTTTCGCTGAAAGACCTGGTCGACCAGCAGAAACAAAAAGTCGCCGAGCAAAAGCCGGTGGTCGTGATGCAGCGTACGCACCAGCCCGCCTGATCGCGTCCCGGATACCTGAGAGATACTGGAGTTCAGAAACATGAATGCACCGCTGGCCAAATCGCTGATGGACACCATCCGCGCGCCACACTTCCCGATTTACCTCGACTACTCGGCGACCACCCCGGTCGACCCGCGCGTCGCGGACAAGATGATTCCCTACCTGCGCGAGCAGTTCGGCAATCCGGCATCGCGCAGCCACATGTATGGCTGGGAAGCCGAGAAGGCCGTCGAAGAAGCGCGCGGCCATGTTGCCGCACTGGTGAATGCCGATCCGCGCGAGATCATCTGGACCTCGGGCGCGACCGAAGGCAACAACCTCGCGATCAAGGGCGCAGCGCACTTCTACAAGACCAAGGGCAAGCACATCATCACGGTCAAGACCGAGCACAAGGCCGTACTCGACACCGTGCGTGAACTGGAGCGCCAGGGCTTCGAAGCTACCTATCTGGAACCGGGCCCGAATGGCCTGATCACCATCGAGCAGCTGGAAGCGGCGATTCGTCCGGACACGATCCTGGTGTCGGTCATGTGGGTCAACAATGAAATCGGCGTGATCCAGCCGATCGCCGAGATCGGCGAACTGTGCCGCAGCAAGGGCATCATCTTCCACTCGGACGCCGCGCAGGCCACCGGCAAGACTCCGATCGACCTCGAAAAGGTCAAGGTCGACCTGGTGACCTTCACCGCGCACAAGACCTACGGCCCGAAGGGCGTCGGTGCGCTGTACGTGCGCCGCAAGCCGCGCGTGCGCATCGAGGCGCAGATGCACGGCGGCGGCCACGAGCGCGGCCTGCGCTCGGGCACGCTGGCCACGCACCAGATCGTCGGCATGGGCGAAGCCTTCCGCATCGCCAAGGAAGAGATGGACACCGAGATCCCGCGCATCAAGGCGCTGCGCGACCGCCTGGCCAAGGGCCTGAACGAGATCGAAGAGGTCTACGTCAACGGCGACATGGAACACCGTGTGCCGCACAACCTGAACGTGAGCTTCAACTACGTCGAAGGCGAGTCGCTGATCATGGCGATCAAGGACATCGCCGTGTCGTCCGGTTCGGCCTGTACCTCGGCCAGCCTGGAGCCGTCGTATGTGCTGCGCGCGCTGGGCCGCAGCGACGAACTCGCGCACAGCTCGATCCGCTTCACCTTCGGCCGCTTCACGACCGAAGAAGACGTCGACTTCACGATCAACCTGATCAAGACCAAGGTTGGCAAGCTGCGCGAACTGTCGCCGCTGTGGGACATGTACAAGGACGGCATCGACATCAGTTCCATCCAGTGGGCGGCGCACTGAGCGCGCGCAGGCTGACGGATCACGATACGAAGCATCGAAGCACACTACGACACAAGTAAAGAGACAGGAGCACCATCATGGCTTACTCTGAAAAAGTTCTGGACCACTACGAAAACCCGCGCAACGTCGGCGCCTTCGAGAAAGGCGACGAGACCGTTGGCACCGGCATGGTCGGCGCGCCGGCTTGCGGCGACGTGATGAAGCTGCAGATCAAGGTCGGCGCCGATGGCGTGATCGAAGACGCGAAGTTCAAGACCTATGGCTGCGGCTCGGCGATTGCATCGTCGTCGCTGGTCACCGAATGGGTGAAGGGCAAGACCCTGGACGAGGCACTGTCCATCAAGAACACCCAGATCGCAGAAGAACTGGCGCTGCCGCCGGTGAAGATCCATTGCTCGATCCTCGCCGAAGACGCGATCAAGGCCGCAGTGGCCGATTACAAGGCGCGCCACGGCGACGAGCAGAAGGCCGCCTGAGCACGGATTGAATGAGGCCGGCGCCCGGTGGGATACCGTGGCCCGGCGCGTAGGCAGCAAGCGAGAAAAACGATGGCAATCACCCTGACCGAGAAAGCAGCAAAGCATGTGTCGCGCTACATCGAGAAGCGCGGCAAGGGCATCGGCCTGCGCTTTGGCGTGCGCACCACCGGTTGCTCCGGACTGGCTTACAAGCTCGAGTACGTGGACGAGGCCGCGAACGAAGACCAGGTGTTCGAGTCGCATGGCGTGAAGGTCTATGTCGACCCGAAGAGCCTGCCGTACATCGACGGCACCGAACTTGACTTCGCGCGCGAGGGCCTGAACGAAGGATTCAAGTTCTACAACCCGAACGTGAAAGACGAGTGCGGCTGCGGCGAAAGCTTCAGGATCTGAGCCTCTTTTTTTGCGGACTTGCAGGGCCTGTTGCGAACCGACAGGCTTTTGTTTTTTAGACGAGCATGGATAACCATTTCGCGCTGTTCCAGATGACGCCGGCTTTCGCGATCGACGCGGCCGCGCTGGACGCTGCCTATCGCGAATTGCAGGGCAGGGTGCATCCGGACAAGTTCGCCAGTGCGACTGACACCGAGAAGCGGGTCGCCATGCAGTGGGCGACGCGCGCCAATGAGGCTTACCAGACGCTCAAGCACCCGCTCAAGCGCGCCGCCTACCTGTGCGAGCTGAACGGCGTCGATCTGGGCATCGAGTCCAATACCGCGATGGCGCCGGCTTTCCTGATGCAGCAGATGGAATGGCGCGAAGCGCTGGATGACGCGCGCAGCAGCCGCGATATCAACGCGCTGGAAAAGCTGGACGCCGAACTGCGCGCCGAGCGCAAGCGCCAGCTGGACGATATCGGCACGCTGCTTGACAGCGGCCAGCATCCGCAAGCTGGCGAGCGCGTGCGCCAGCTGATGTTCGTCGAACGCTTCGGCGAAGAAGTGGCGCGCGCCTTCGAGGCGCTGGAAGCCTGAACAGAATAAAGATCACGACACCCCATGGCACTCCTGCAGATCTCCGAACCCGGCATGTCGACCGCGCCGCACCAGCACCGTCTGGCGGTGGGCATCGATCTTGGCACCACCAATTCGCTGGTGGCGACCGTGCGCCACGGCATACCCGAGGTGCTGGATGACGAAGATGGCCATTCGCTGCTGCCTTCCGTGGTGCGCTATCTGCCAAATGGCTATGCCAACATCGGCTACAAGGCGCAGGCCGAGCAAACCACCGACCCGAAGAACACCATCATCTCGGTCAAGCGTTTCATGGGACGCGGGCTGAAGGACATCGCCTACGTCGAGAACCTGCCCTACGATTTCGTCGATGCGCCGGGCATGGTGCAGCTGCGCACCGTCGCTGGCGTCAAGAGCCCGGTCGAGGTGTCGGCCGAGATCCTGGCCACGCTGCGCCAGCGCGCCGAAGATGCGCTGGGCGACGAGCTGGTTGGCGCGGTGATCACTGTTCCGGCGTATTTCGATGATGCGCAACGACAGGCGACCAAGGACGCGGCGAAGCTGGCGGGCCTGAACGTGCTGCGCCTGCTGAACGAGCCGACCGCCGCCGCGATTGCGTACGGCCTCGACCATGGCTCCGAAGGCATCTATGCCGTCTATGACCTCGGCGGCGGTACCTTCGACGTCTCCATCCTGCGGCTGTCGAAAGGCGTGTTCGAAGTACTGTCCACCGGCGGTGATTCGGCGCTCGGCGGCGATGACTTTGACCACCGCCTGTTCTGCTGGATCATCGAGCAAGCGAATCTTGCACCGCTGTCGGATGAAGACACTCGCATCCTGATGGTAAAGGCGCGCGAAGCGAAGGAACTGCTGTCCTCGCATAGCGAAACCCATATCGATGCGCGCCTGAACTCGGGCGAGGAAGTGCGCCTGACCATCAGCGCGGCCGAGTTTGCGTCCATCACCCAGCACCTGGTCGGCAAGACGCTGGCGCCGTGCCGAAAAGCCGTGCGCGATGCCGGCCTGTCGGTCGAGGATATCGACGGCGTGGTGCTGGTCGGCGGCGCGACGCGCATGCCGCATGTGCGCAAGGCTGTCGGCGAATACTTCCAGACCATGCCGCTGGCGAACATCGACCCCGACAAAGTGGTGGCACTTGGCGCCGCCATCCAGGCCAATCTGCTGGCAGGCAATCGCGCTTCCGGCGACGACTGGCTGCTGCTGGACGTGATCCCGCTGTCGCTGGGCATCGAAACCATGGGCGGGCTGGTCGAGAAAGTCATTCCGCGCAATTCGACGATTCCTTGCGCACGCGCCCAGGAATTCACCACCTTCAAGGATGGGCAGACGGCAATGGCCGTGCATGTGGTGCAAGGCGAGCGCGAGATCGTGTCGGATTGCCGTTCGCTGGCGCGCTTCGAGCTGCGTGGCATCCCGCCGATGGCCGCCGGCGCGGCGCGCATCCGCGTCACCTATCAGGTCGATGCCGATGGCCTGCTGTCGGTGTCGGCGCGAGAAATGCATTCGGGCGTCGAGGCCTCGATCGAGGTCAAGCCCTCCTACGGTTTGGGCGACGACGATATCGCGCGCATGCTGCAGGAATCGTTCACGTCCGCCGAAGAAGACATGCAGCAGCGCGCATTGCGCGAAGAGCAGGTCGAGGCCGAACGCATACTGCTGGCCACCGCCTCGGCGCTGGAACAGGATGCGACCTTGCTGACCGCAGAAGAGCGCGCAGCGATCGACCAGCTGATGGACGCCGTGCGCAAGACTGTTGCCGGTACCAGCCACCTCGCGATCAAGTCGGCCGTGGCCGATCTCGCGCGCGGCACTGAAGATTTCGCGGCACGCCGCATGGATCGCAGTGTGCGCGCCGCGCTGACCGGCAAGAAACTGGACGAGGTCGCCTGACGCTGCCCATGCCGACCGGGCACGCGTTGCCCGGACTGCTACAAGAGCGACACAGCCTGAACCCAACCCACCCCGAACGAATCTCCGAACCAAGGAATAGCCGTGCCCCAGATCGTCGTGCTTCCCCATGAAACCCTGTGCCCCGAAGGCGCCGTGCTTGAAGTGCCGACCGGTACCTCGGTCTGCGATGCGCTGCTGGATAACGACATCGAGATCGAGCATGCCTGCGAAAAGTCGTGCGCCTGCACCACCTGCCATGTGGTCGTGCGCGAAGGCTTTGCATCGCTGAACGAGGCCGAAGAAAAGGAAGAAGACCTGCTCGATATGGCCTGGGGGCTGGAGGCGACGTCGCGACTGTCGTGCCAGGCGGTCGTCGGCACCGAAGACCTGGTGGTCGAGATTCCGAAATACACGATCAACCACGCGCGCGAAAATCATTAAGCAAGAGCATCGCGAAACAACAAGGCGCGAAGGGAGGCCGCATGAGATGGACTGAAGTAGTACAGATCGCCGAGGCGCTGTACGACAAATACCCCGACATCGATCCGCTGACGATACGTTTCACCGACCTGCACAACTGGGTGCTGGATCTGGAGGGCTTCGACGACGATCCGAAGCACGGCGGCGAGAAAGTCCTCGAGGCGATACAGATGGCCTGGATCGAAGAGGCGAAGTAAAGAAGAAGGGCGCATACCGAAACCGGCATGCGCCCTTTGTTTTTACTTTGCGTTTATTGCGTCAGCTGGCCGCGTCTACTGGCCAGCTTCGCGTGGCCTGCGCTCAGTTCGCGGCCAGCGTGCCTTCCACCACCTTCACCCGGTCACCCGCCCGCCAAGACGGCTGGGTGTCGTACTTGAAGCTGCGCTTCTCGCCACTCTCCATGCGGACATCGACTTCCCACGCCGTGCCCTTGCGGGTGCGCTTCTCGATCTCGTTACCGGCATAGCCGCCGCCGACGGCACCGGCCACCGTGGCCAGGGTCTTGCCGGTACCGCCGCCAACCTGATTGCCGAGCAGGCCGCCGACCACCGCGCCGGCCACCACGCCAACGCCGCTGGGCTTGGCAGCCGTCTCAATCGTGCGCACGCCTTCCACCTTGCCGCACACTTCGCAGATCGGCTGCGCCTGTACCACTTGCGGCATCGGCTGTTGCACGGCACCTGCCTGCGCAGGCACCGGCGCCGGCTGCGGTGCAGCCGCAACCTGCGCGGGCTTTCTTTGCGGTGCCGCCGGCGGGGCTTTTTGCGCCTTCGGGGCAACCGGAGCTGTCGCATCAGCCATCGCGGTGGCTTCGGACTTGCCGGTAGCGGCACCGGCCGCCGTGCCCGGCTCGGCCGGCGTTGTGGCGCTCATCTCGGGCGCTTCATTGCTCTTGGAATTCGGTAGCCAGTCCATGATCGCGGCGGTGCCAACCAGGCTGACAACGATGACGGAAGCCGCTGCTGCGGCGACCAGTGGGTGCATTTTTACAAAGTTAGGGGTGCTCATTGTCGCTTCCTCTCAGATTGAAACGTTCTTCAGACCGGGCAGATTCATATTGGTTTCGAGTAACGTTTATCGATGGAATATTCTTGTCGTTAATTCCACCGCACCGACTTTGTCAGTGCTTGCAAGTAGGCATGATGAGCTTGCGCAAAACGTGCGCCTATTCGGGAATCAATTGCTTACACCTTGCTCTGAAGTAAAACTTTGGGTTGAAACGATAGACGTATCTTCGGATGACGTCGCCAGCGTGTTGGCAGGAGCAGAAGCTGGGGTAGCGGCGGAGGTGGACGCAGATTGCTGCATGCGCCATGCCGGCTCGCTCCATCCATCGCCGCGTACCAGGTCATTGATCAGGTCGCGGCATTGTGCGAAGCATGCATAGACGCCTTGCGCGATGCAATTCGCATCGACCACGCTCAGGCCGGCATCGCGCAATCTCGCATACAGCGCATTGCGGCAGGCACTGAGGAAGTAGCGCACGCAGGCCTTGTCTGTGACCGTGCGTGGCCGTGGGCGTTTCAGTCCGCTGTGGTCGCGAAAACAATCTTGATCTCCGTGAGCCCTGAAGCGCGCATGTCGATGCAGCAGGCACACCGCCAGCGCATTCGATGCGCCGCGCACCGCATTGGCGATGGCGCCGACGAGTGCCGGCGCAATCAATTCATCGACGCGCTGCGAGTCATGGCCCGGCTGCAGCCGCCCTGACACATACCCATTCAGCAGCACCGCAGTCGCGACATAGGGCAGCATGCCCGACAGCGCCACCATCAGGCGACCTTCGAAGTTCAGCACATGGCGCTCGACCGATGGGCCGAGGCGCTCGAAGCCTGACTTGCAGGTTTCGATGACGGTCGATTCGGCGACCAGGCCGAGGTTACGGGCAGGCAGCAGGCTGGCGTCGACCTTCCAAGCACGATCCACATAAACAGCGACGGCAATGCCCGACAAACCGCCGACGATTGCAGCGCCTGCCTTGAACTCATGGGCGTTGTCGAGTTCGACGGCATCGGCGGCGCACTTGCGGGTGGCAGAAGCGCAGGCAGCCATCAGCGAGCCGGCAGCGATACCCAGTACCGGATGGCTGGTGCCGAGGGCGGCAATGGTGCCCCCGGCCGCCGCGCCCAATACCGTGCATAGACCGACGCCCGCCTGTTGCCAGCCGCTGTCGCTCCCGATCTGCGCGCTCGCAAGCCGCCATGCGAAACGACCACCGATGGCGGCACCTGTCACACCGGCAGCGATACGCAAGCCCAGTTCATCGAGCGTCGCCAGACCACAGTAGATCGCCAGCCCTGCGGTACGTCCCAGGCCCTGTCCTAAATAGTCGCGCAGTGCATGGCTGATGCAGGCAGCAGACACCCGGCTTCGCATCGAGGGCATCGATGGCTGCGATGGCGAGTTAGCTTTTTCGACGTTGTTCGCGGAGGTGAGATAGCCCGGCACTGACGCGCTGATGGGCACGACGCCGAGTTCGTAACTCGACACGACGGCGATTGATGACACGGCTTGCATGTGTGCTCCTTTCCCAAGCGGGGCCGCCGCATCGGTAACCCGGCTGATGCCCGGATTCCTGTTTGCGTGGGAAAGTTTTATGACCGTTCAATGACAGCTGTATGCGTGGCGCGATGAGCGCAGACAAATCGTTCGCACAAACAAAAACCCCCTGCGGCTGAGGCAGGGGGTTGATGTCATGGCCTATTCAATCAGGCCGTGTGTCAGTCTTCGCGGCGCAGATGCGGGAACAGGATCACGTCGCGGATGTTCGGCGAATTCGTGATCAGCATCATCAGGCGGTCGATGCCGATACCGCAGCCGCCCGTCGGGGGCAGGCCGTATTCGAGCGCGCGGATGTAATCGGCGTCGTAATACATCGCCTCATCGTCGCCGGCCTTCTTCGCGGCGACCTGCGCCTGGAAGCGCGCCGCCTGGTCTTCAGCGTCATTCAGCTCGGAGAAGCCGTTGGCGATCTCGCGGCCAGTAATGAACAGCTCGAAACGCTCGGTGATACCCGGTACCTTGTCCGATGCACGGGCCAGCGGCGACACTTCGACCGGGTAATCGATGATGTAGGTCGGTTCCCACAGCTTCGATTCGGCCGTCTCTTCGAACAGGCCCAGCTGCAGCGCGCCGAGTCCGGCGTGCGCATGCGGCTCGGCGCCCAGCTTCTTCAGTTCAGCCTTCAGGAAGGCCTCGTCGTTCAGCTGTTCGCTGGTGTAGTGCGGTGCGAACTTGTTGATCGCCTCGACGATGGTCATCCGGTGGAAGGGCTTGGACAGATCCAGCTCGCGACCCTGGTAGTTCAGCTGTGCGGTGCCATGCGCATCGATTGCCGCCTTGCGGATCAGCGCTTCGGTGAAGTCCATCAGCCACTTGTAGTCGACGTAGGCCGCGTAGAACTCCATCATCGTGAACTCGGGGTTGTGTCGTGGCGACACGCCTTCGTTACGGAAGTTGCGGTTGACTTCGAATACGCGATCGAAGCCGCCAACCACCAGGCGCTTCAGGTACAGCTCGGGCGCGATACGCAGGAACATTTCCATGTCCAGCGCATTGTGGTGGGTGATGAAGGGCTTGGCCGCCGCGCCGCCGGGGATCACGTGCAGCATCGGCGTTTCGACTTCCATGAAGCCTTCGGTGTCCATGAAGCGGCGGATCGAAGCGATCGCGGCGGTACGCGCCTTGAAGGTGCGGCGCGTCTCTTCGCTCATGATCAGGTCGACGTAGCGCTGGCGGTACTTGGTTTCCTGGTCGTGCAGGCCGTGGAACTTGTCCGGCAGCGGGCGCAGCGACTTGGTCAGCAGGCGGATGCTGGTGACCTTGACGGTCAGTTCGCCGGTCTTGGTCTTGAACAGCGTGCCCTCGGCGCCGAGGATGTCGCCGATGTCCCAATGCTTGAACGCATTGTGGAGCTCTTCGCCGACAGCGTCGTTCGAAATGTAGAGCTGGATGCGGCCGTCGCAGCGCGCGCCGGAAGCATCCTGGACGGTCGCGAACGAGGCCTTGCCCATCACGCGTTTCAGCATCATGCGGCCGGCGACCACCACGTGCACGGCGGCTGCTTCCAGCGCTTCACGTTCGGTCTCGCCATGCTGTGCATGCAGGTCGGATGCCTTGTGCTGCGGGCGGAAATCATTCGGGAAGGCGACGCCCTGTTCGCGGATCGCGGCCAGCTTCGCGCGGCGCTCGGCGATGATGGAATTCTCGTCGCGTTCTTCGAGTACGCCGTCGTGTTTATCAGTCATCATTTTTCTGCTCTCGGTTGCCGGTGGCAGTAGGGGGCCACCGGTTGTTCGCTGCCGCTTGCTGCGGCTTTTATCCAAATACTTTTGCTTGTTGCGGCTTGCCGGTCCGGACGTGCCGCGTTCTGCTACGTGTCTGACGCGGGGCGGCTTACACGCCCTGTTTCAGCGAGGCCGCAATGAAGTCGTCGAGGTCGCCATCGAGCACGGCCTTGGTATTGCCGGTCTCGAAGTTGGTCCGCAAGTCCTTGATGCGCGACTGGTCCAGCACGTAAGAACGGATCTGGTGGCCCCAGCCGATATCGGTCTTCGCGTCTTCCAGCTTCTGTTGCTCGCTCATGCGCTTGCGCATTTCGAGTTCGAACAGGCGCGACTTCAGCATGGCCCAGGCTTCGGCGCGGTTGCGGTGCTGGGAACGGTCATTCTGGCACTGCACGACGATGCCCGACGGGACGTGGGTCAGTCGCACGGCCGAGTCGGTCTTGTTGATGTGCTGGCCGCCAGCACCGGAGGCGCGGTAGGTGTCGACGCGCACATCGGCCGGGTTGACGTCGATCTCGATCGAGTCATCGACTTCCGGGTAAACGAACAGGCTCGAGAACGAAGTGTGACGGCCGCCGGCCGAATCGAATGGCGACTTGCGCACCAGGCGATGCACGCCGGTCTCGGTGCGGAGCAGGCCATACGCATATTCGCCCTCGACCTTGATGGTCGCGGTCTTGAGTCCGGCGACTTCGCCTTCGGACTCTTCGAGGATCTCGGTCTTGAAGCCCTTGCGTTCGCAATAGCGCAGGTACTGGCGCAGCAGCATCG
>JACCDU010417510.1_pt1 | contig 13901 bp, 15 predicted proteins | sample 7446081 | NCBI WGS metagenome assembly JACCDU01 (sample SAMN15323447, study PRJNA562643) | freshwater metagenome | isolation source: river surface water | place: USA:Blue River Watershed | collected 2017-08-17 | reverse complement strand
TATAGCCGTCCCCAGGCGAAACAGTGAAGCTTTCTTGTCCGGCGTGATCAATGAATTTGATATCGAAAGAATAAACCTCATACTCGCCTGATGCCTCTTCGCGCATCAAAGTCACTTTGTATTTTTTTTGTTCCTTATCACCAGAAAAATTGGTGTAGAAGGTGGTTGATGAAAAACCAGGGTAGACGGTAACTCGATCTGTTTCATCATTGATTTCTTTTCCTTCTAGTTTGATAAAGTAATTGTTACCAACGGTAATATCTTCCAAGCCTGATTCCAGTTTTATTTCATTGATTGAAAAACCTGTGTAGCGAATGCGGGTACAGCTGCTTAGTGCAGTTATTGCGACCGTTATAATGGTCCAAACGAATATCCATTTCATGCTTTTCATGAAGCAAATATAAAATTGGATTCTTTAATACGTATCTCGTTTCACGTGAAAGTAGCGCAACCAACATTGTGCTGTTTATTCTTCGTTGGGTTTCCTGCATTTGTATAGGCCTCAAAAATCGACTTTTGTGTCTATGGCAATATCAATTTACTTCCAAGACGTAAAACGCCCGTATTTCGTCTCTAATCGAAGAATTTCTCTTTGGTTGGACCAATTGGCCGCTCATCATGGCTGTTTGATTCAGGATTTGAACATCATTTTCGTTTCTGACGAAGAATTGTTGGTGATGAACCGTCAATTCTTGAATCACGACTATTACACGGACATCATCACGTTTGATTTGGGAACTGAGAAGAAAAGTATTTCTGGGGAACTGTACATTAGCTTAGATCGGGTAAAAGATAATGCTGTTACATTGGGTCAAAAATTCAGTGCAGAATTCATTCGTGTAGTAGCCCATGGATTGCTTCATCTTATTGGTTTTCAAGATAAAAAAAGTGAACAAATTGTTGAAATGAGAGCTTGTGAAAACGATGCAATTGCCTTATATTTGTCTATGAATTGATGTAAAATGAGAGATTCAAAAATGTGTTCAGTGTTTATAAAATAGAAATGTTGTTTCACGTGGAACATTATGGAAAATAGATTTGAAGTTATAGTAATTGGTGCGGGTCACGCAGGAAATGAGGCCGCTTCTGCTTCAGGTAATTTGGGTGCAAAAACACTTTTAATTACTATGGATATGAATAAAATAGGCCAAATGAGTTGTAACCCAGCGATGGGTGGAATTGCAAAGGGTCAGATTGTTCGAGAGATTGATGCGTTGGGTGGATTGAGTGGAATCGTCTCTGATAAAAGTGCGATTCAATTTCGCATGCTGAACATCTCCAAGGGTCCTGCGATGTGGAGTCCCAGGTGCCAGAGTGATCGAATGATGTTTGCGGAAGAATGGCGACTCCAACTCGAGGCCATTTCGAACGTCTTTTTTTGGCAAGATTCCGTGAAGGAAATTTTGTTCGAAAATGGAAAAGTGAAAGGTGTAAAAACTTCAATCGGAGTTGAGTTTTATGCACCGAAAGTCATCATCACCAGTGGTACTTTCTTGAATGGTGTGATTCACATTGGCGAGCAACAATTGTCTGGTGGTAGAATGGGGGAGAAGCGATCTGAAGGAATCACGGAACAGTTGGTTTCATTGGGTTTCCAAGCGGGAAGAATGAAGACAGGAACTCCTCCACGAGTGGATGGACGAAGCTTAAATTACGATAAAATGGTGGAGCAAGAAGGAGATAAAAATCCTTCCAAGTTTTCTTATAGTTCAACAACGGAACCGTTGAAAAAACAACGTTCTTGTTGGATCACCAACACCAACCAAACGGTGCACGATATCCTGGCTGAAGGATTTGAGAAGTCACCGATGTTCACCGGAAGAATCATTGGATCAGGCCCTCGATATTGTCCATCAATCGAAGATAAAATCACACGATTCGCAGACAAAGACCACCACCAATTGTTCGTGGAACCTGAGGGTTGGCGTACAGTTGAAATTTATGTCAATGGATTTTCGACCAGTCTTCCGGAAGAAGTTCAAGTCAAAGCATTGCGACAAATTGAAGGTTTTGAAAATGCCCGAATTTTCCGTCCGGGCTATGCCATCGAGTACGATTATTTTCCACCGAATCAGTTGTTGCATACCCTCGAATCCAAAGATGTTCCAGGGCTTTATTTTGCTGGGCAAATCAACGGAACTACAGGTTACGAAGAAGCGGCATGTCAGGGATTGATGGCGGGAATCAACGCTGCCCTTTCTGTGAAGGGAAAAGATCCAATGATTTTGAATCGGGATCAAGCTTATATCGGGGTTTTGATTGATGACTTGATCACCAAAAGCACCGACGAGCCATACCGAATGTTTACCAGTCGTGCGGAGTATAGAACCTTGTTGAGACAGGATAACGCCGACGAAAGATTGACGCCCATGAGTCACGCCATTGGATTGGCCAGTGATGAGCGCATGTCGGAGTTGGAGTTGAAGCGCAACGAAACGCAGGAGATTATGGAGCTTTTGAAAGAAACGTCCATCAAACCGACTGAGGTCAATGCATATCTGGTTGAAATGGGTTCGACTGAAATACCCAACAAAACATCCGTTTTAAGCCTATTATCTCGCCCACAAACAACTTTATCTGGTTTGACGGCTTCCTGTAAGCGAATAGAAGAGAAAATCGTTTTAAAGAGCTATAAACAAGAATCTTTGGAACAAGCAGAGATTCAGGTCAAATATTCCGGTTATATCGAGAAGGAAAAATTACTGGCGGACAAACTCACCCGATTGGATTACGTGAAGATTCCCATCGATTTTGATTACCACCAGATGCAGAGTTTGAGTACGGAGGCCAGGCAAAAGTTGAGTGCTGTTCGTCCCGAGACGATTGGTCAGGCGAGCAGAATCTCCGGTGTTAATCCATCGGACATTGCGGTGCTGTTGGTGAAGTTTGGGAGGTGAGAAGGGGGATGAAGTTATGAGGAGATGAAGTGATAGGTTTTTAAGTATTCATTTTCATTCTGATTCTGATTCTCGCTCTTTGAATTTGTTTTGGATAAGTTGTCTTTCTATACCACTTTTTGCTTGATTAAAAAAACAGAATCAACCACCCCGTCTACTTCGCAGCCACCCATACTGCCCGAAGGGATAGGAGGGGGGTGTCTCGTCCTGAAATGGTATACACAGAAAAGAGAAAAATCGAAAAAAAATTCAAAATCATTTTAGGTCGGGGCAAAACTTTAATTGCTTTATTTAACCCAACCCCATTCTTTGATATTGGACTCTACTTCGTCCTTAAGCTTCATCATTTTCTCCGCCTTTGAAGAATTGACTTTTGGCGATTTATTGATGATTTTATGCAGCTCTTTTAGGACTGCTTTTTCGGATAAATGGCTTATTTTCTTCATATCACAAAATTATCTTTTTTTGAACATAAAACACAATTTCTTCATTGCTTTTTGAATCTATTTTTAATGAATAGTGCTCAAACAATTTCTTTTGATATCGATGAATATACCGCAAATACAATTTATTTCTTCCATCTGAGTTTCCTGAAAATACAATGACATGATTTGGATATTGATGTAAAAAATGTTCGGCACACCATGCCACCGTCCACAGAACTATTTTCACATCCCCATTATTGGATATGGCTTGATCACTCATTTCATTGGATTCAGGAATATAATCCAGCAAACAGAGATTAAATGAGTTACCGCCCAAAGGTTGAAATTCGACGCACTTAATGATCTTCTTTTTACCCAAGCTTACAAACCAATATTGATGAGATTGACTACCTTGATAAAGAACAGGGTAATGTTTTTCCATGTTGCAAAACAAGTAAGGGCTGCTTCAATAGTCAAGAAACATATAAGGTTGCATAAAATACAATGTAGCATATTATGCATTTTAAATAAATAAAAAGCTAAATGATAGAACGTGATGAATTGATGATATTTTCCCTACTACTCGAGCAACGCGAGAGAAAGGAGGGGTGGGCAGACGAACGCCAGCGTTGTCTAGCCGGGGTGGTGTTTCCGGGTTACGTGATTTATATTTCAAATTTTAATCGGGTAAAATTGAAAAAGAGGCCATGACACCCACATGAAATTTCTGTAGGGGTGTATTGCAATACGCCCCTACTACATTCCGCATATCTGTTAACCAAGCTAAATTTAAAGGACATACTGCCAAATACCCAGAATCCAAAAAACAAAAAACACCGATTTAATTGATAAATGACACAAAGGGTAATAAACACCCCATAAGTGAGATGATTGAAATAAGCAAACCTTTGCGTCCTATGGCACCAAATTATATTCTATTATAGAAATATATTTTGAATTGTATCCTAAATCAACTGATGCTCCTTCAGGTAGCCAAATTGGAAAGCTTGTACAGTTAAATGCGGATTCAGAAGCTGCAGCGGAATTACTAAGCCCGGTTCCAGTCGCATAAGTATGTAATCGAGATAAACAAATGTTAGCGCCATTGATCTTTATTGACATTATACAGTCCGTTGAAGGAGAGCCAAAAGCCCATGCTGTATTATCACCATGCAAGACACTCTCAACTTTCCATACTTTCCCACTAGGTACTGTTGAGCTTGTATTCAGCAATTTAATTTGATTAAACTGCAAATTACCTTGTGCTTTTACAGTCAATGATGTTGCAATAATTGCAACGAATAAAAAAATTGTTTTCATATTAAAAACCTGTTATTGTATAAATTAATGTATTCGAATTACTTCCTGAACTTGAATTTCCAGAAGCTGGAATTGGAACTGTTTGAATTGTTCCATCAGATAGTGTAATTAGGAAATTACTTCCGCTTGTAGTGATTGATGTAACACTAACCCCCATCGCTCCCGCTACCCCATCAGCCCCCGCAGGTCCCTGTGGTCCGGCCGGTCCTTGAGCACCTTGCGGTCCATTGGCGGCGTAGAGCGCATAAGGAACAGACATGAGTTGTTGCGTTCCCAAGTCCACATAGCCGTTTCCGAGATCTACTTCTACTTGCAAGAACTTGGTGGTGTTGGCCCAGTTGATGGCGGCAAAGGTGTTTTGCACCGCAGTGCCTTGTCCCAATACTGTTGCCATGAGTCCTTGCGCATTAGTGGTGAGGGCATGCGTTTCTTGGTACTCCACAGTTCCGTCTGCTGTAGTTTGGTGTAAGGTGAAACGAGTAGTCACAGCTGTATTGGCCGCTACACTTCCGTTGGCATTTCGTACAACGGCTTGGTATGGAATACCGGGGGGGACAATCGCTGAATTATTCACGACATTAGAACTCTGAGTTTGCACCATCTGAATTTCAGTTGAACTTAATCTTCGATTGTAGATGGTAATGTTATCGAAATAGATGTCACTATTATTCATCCATCCTTGAAAAGGTAATTGAAAATATGAATTCGAACTACAAGTTGAAGAACCATTAAAACTTAATAGGCAAGGATTATTATTCGCTAAATATCCCCAATAAAATGGACCATAAGGTTGGCTGTTTATTAAGAAATTCATTTCTCCGATATTCGATTTTGTGATTGTTAATTGATTCCATGAGTTCGTTGTAATAGGCGGAGAATTCCATGATGGTGTATAGGCATCATTTGAACCAAACCCAATTCCATTTTCTGAAATACTGAGAGTCAGTGTTGAAATATCATTAGATCCGAACCAAATTATAGCCTCTCCATTTATGAGGTAAAAAGAAAGTGACAAGGTATATTCTTGATAATTTGATAAAGAAGATAAATATGTAATCTCAGCAGATGTTCCAAAAATACTCGCCGAAGAATCTAAACTAGGATTTGAAGAATTGAATTGAAAATTAGAATTGATAAAATTATTCCCATTCCCACTTTCATCATTGGCGTTGCCATTGAACGGGTACCAAGCCACTAGTCCATTGCTGGGAAGATAAGCTGGTAGACTTTGAGCCAAAAGAATTGAAGAGATGAGGAGATGAAGGGATAGGGCAAGGAATTTTTTCATATTCAAAGGTTGTCTTCAAATATAATAGAAAAATTTATAAGTTATGTATTTACATTATTAATTGTAGATCGGAGGATTAGTGGATCGGTATATCAGTCGGGGCGAATAATTATTCGCCCGTTCGGAAGAAAGAGAATCAGTGGTTTCGTATATCTGATGGGGCGAATAATTATTCGCCCGTTCGGAAGAAAGGGAATCGGTGGATATTTTTTGGGCGGGAGAATTCGCCCGTTCGGAGGAAAGGGAGTCGGTGGATTTATTGGGGCGGGAGAAATTCGCCCGTATCTGTAGGGTTGGTGCTCAGAAAGAGAATGAGCAGGAGATTGAATAAATACGCATAATTTATGGGTTTAATTCTTACATGATTGAGCAGAAATTTGTCCAATGAAATAAAGACAAATTATTGCCTGATGAATTTAACAACTTACCCTTATGATACTTTTTCAGAAATCAACACCTTTGAATTTACGAGCAAAGGGCATTCGGGCGAAATAAGAAAAGTTGTCTGCTTCCAATCTACCGAAATCGCAGATGTTTATAACCTGGCTTTTGGAGATAGAAGTGATAACCAAATTGATGATCTATCGGTATCAAACAATGGAGATAGAGATATCATTCTGGCTACCGTTGCTCATTTAATCGTCATCTTCACGGATAAATTTCCTTCGGCCTGGATTTATGCCAAAGGAAGTACTCCAGCACGAACAAGACTATACCAAATGGGAATCAACAAACACATCAATGAAATTGAAATAGAATTTGAGATTTACGGGCAGTTTAACGATCAATGGGAGATATTCAGTGAGCACAAAAACTACCAAGGATTTTTAGTTCGAAGGAAATAAAAAACTAACTTTACTTTATAATTCTGATTATGAATAAAAAGCAATTCAAGAATAACAGCAATTTACATTCTTCTTCGGATCAAGCAAATTCAAACAATATGAAGCTTGATGCGCTTTTCTCAGAAAAATTGAAAGAAGCCAACGAAACCTTGAAAAGAATTGGTTTACCCAATCAAGAGGTAAAATAAATTTTCGCACCAATAATGAATCGTTGGATTGGTGAGGGCGAATTGTATTCGCACGCGCACGAACCACCCCGGCACTGCGTGCCACCCCTCCTATCCACTTCGTGGCAAGAGGGGAGAACCGATCAGAAAAATTTTTAGAAAGAGAATGAGAAACAGAGCGAGAATGAATTCTTAAAAACTTATCACTTCATCACCTCATTCCTTCATCCCCACATCTCCCTTACGCCTCAACTTCTTTTCCGATGACATCAAAAGACAACTTCACGATGCGGCCACCATCTTCAAAATCACAGGTGTCGGCCAATTGACGCATCAAGAACACACCACGACCGTGGGGCTTTTCAATGTTCTCTGGGGCTGTGGGATCTGGTAAACTGTCGTAATCAAATCCTGCTCCCTCATCTTCAATGGTGAAATACATGTAACGTCCATCCTCAGCAAAAGTCAATGTAACCTCTTTGTTGGGATCCAAACGATTGCCGTGCACGATGGCATTGTTCACGGCCTCTGTTAGTGAAATTAAAATCTCACCAAAAAACTCTTCGCGAACCTGAAACGTCATGCATACATCATCAATCAGTTGCTCTGCTAAATGTATATTCTCAATTTCTGATGAGAATTTAAGGATGCGTTCAGTTGCCATAGTTTTTACTTAATCGCAAGGTATACGATATTTATTTACGAATGTTTCAATTTTTCAAAATTATTTCGGAACCTGATTCATCAAATATTGATTGGCTTTGTTCCGATAATAGGGTTTCAATTGGGGCGGAATGGTTTGCAACAATTCAGCTTCTTTGGTCTTCTTTTTCATGTATTCCTCCAAACCTGGCGGTGGAGTATTGTTCAATGGTTGACCTTCCTTGCTCTCTCTCTTTTCTTCCTCTCCTTGCGTGCGTTCCGCATTCTCAGCGCGAAGAAGACGGGTTAAAATGTCTTTTTGTCGACGCAGGGTTTCTTCTGTGATGTTGTTGTTGACGATGTCTTTTTGGATTTGCTCCATCTCCTTGGCAATCTGCTTCATCTCATTGCCCTTCCCACTTCCGTCTTGATTGAGTTCTCCAGCTTTGTCCTCCATCATTTTTCTCAACGCGGCCTGCTTGGCAGCGGCACCAGCCAATTCTTTGCTCAATTGGGGATTGTTGCCTGTCTTGCTCTGCCCTTTGTTCTGTCCCTTTTTCTTGAGATCTTCCAATTGCTTGGACAACGACTCTTGCATTTTTTTCATCTGACCAGCACTGGGCTTGGACTTGCTCTTGCCGCCTTGACTTTGACCGGGCTTCTTGCATTTTCCGTTGCCTGATTTTTCCTTCTTTTGCTGCTGCTGTTGCTCTTGCATTTGTTGCAAAGCTTCGTCCAACATCAAAGCCAAATTATTAAGTCCTGTCATCACAAACTGTTGCTCTGCGCGGGTTGCAGGAATTTGTCTTTCAGGAATCCACTTCAACGCGGCACCCATGTGATTTTGAATGTCCCCTACTTCTTTGTTGATGAAGGTAGAAAGTTGTGAAACGCGCTTGCTCAAAGCAAACAACGAATCTTCAACCATCTTCATGTCGTCATTGATTTTTCGCTGACGTTGACCATAGCTGTCGTAATTGGGATCCACAATGTTGAGCTTGGAAAAGTCATTCATCAACTTCTCTTGACTGAAACTCAATGATACCAAGTTCTCCAACAATTGTCGCAGTGCAGCAGCGTCTTCCTCTTGCTGTTCTTCCTCCTCTTGCTCCATGGCCGCTTCCATTTTTTCAGCCATCTCCTCCATCTTCTTGGCTGCATTTTTTTGGTTCTTGCTGGCGTTGGACTTTTTTCCGCCCTTCAAGTCTTGGCTACTTTTTTCTTGACTTTCTGTTACCTCTTTTTGTTGTTCTTCTGTTGAAGGCAATTCTTTGGGATTTTCAAGTTGTTTGTTTAACTCTTCCAGTTTTTTCAAATCATCCTGCACATCCTTGAATTGCTCATTCAATTCGTTTTGCTCTTTCTGCAATTGCTCTTGACTCTTTTTTCCCTCCTCGGTTTCTTTGGAAAGCTCTTCTTGTTTCTTGGCCAAATCTTGCAATTCTTGAATGGTCTTTTCAAGCTTCTGCTCTACTTCCAATTCTTTGAATTGCTCCAATGCACGATCGATTTCCTTTTCTAAATTCTCTTCTTTGTTTTCGATTTTATCCAGCTCTTTTTGCAATTCGTTTTTGTCCACGTTCTCCATCATTTTGCGGAGTTCTTCCATCATCTTTTTGGTCTCAGGATCGATGAGCTGTTCCATCAACTCTTCCAACTTCTTTTGCTTTTCCAACAGCTCTTCGGGCAGCTCCATTTGCTTTTGCAACTCTTCTTGGTGTTGCTGATTTTCTTTTTTCAGCTCTTCCAACTTCTCTTGCAGCTGCTCTTGTTTTTTGAGCAAATCATCCAACTTCTTCTTGTCTTGCCAATCTGCTTCTTTTTTCTCCAAGAGTTTTTTCTGGAGTTCTTTTAAGGCTTGTTGAATTTTCTCAGATTCACGCTGGGCCTTGGTTAGCTCATCAATGATTTCCTCGCGTTGTTCATCTGATTTTTCCTCCATCTCCTCATCGCTTGGCACAATGTAGCGTTGTACCATGGTTTTGCTCGACTTGGCACCATGAATGCCATCGTTGTCCCAAACTTCGAAATAGTAAGAAAGGGTATCACCGGGGGAAAGGCCGTAGGACGTGACGTCCATCGTCATGTAATAAATGTCAGAAGTGTTTTGTGTGTTGATGCTGACACTTTTCTTGTTCCATTTTTGTCCGGGCAGTTTTGTACAGAAATACAAAGCCGAAAGTCCATAATCGTCTTGGATTTCTCCAGTCAATGTGTGCAATTGATTGGCAGTGGAATCCATTTTATCAATGAGCGATATAGTGGGATGTTGATCAGGAATCACATTGACCCAAAACTTCAACGAGTCGGGACTTGGTGCAGATTGGGATTGCGGAATGACGAGGTAGGAGAACGATGTCATCGCTTGGGTTTCCCATTCTGCGCGGTTGTCGTCAATGGCCAATGTTTGCGCCGATTGGTTGATCATCATTAAAATACGATCAGCATTGACACTATTGAAAGTCCAATGAATGGTACTTCCTTCCGGCACCGCCATATCACCTGCTTGCGCCAGGGTTTGTTCGGGTTTCTTCAGATAACTGGGGTAGCGAATAACGGCTTGCAGGGCCAACATCTTGGGTTCTGCCAGTACTTTTAAATCGAACGATTGGCTGTTGTAATCTGCCGCTGTGAAGTAGAAACTGAAAGATTGATCTACGTGTGCAAATTTGATTTGGTGGTGGAAAATGTCTTTTTTCTCCAGCAACAGCTTTTGACCATCCTTGATGAGATAAACCCGATCTGGAATTTCGTTGCCTTTTAGTTCCAAATCAATGACAGCCTCGTGGTTTTCTGTGACGGTCAATGGAGAAGTCACAACGAATTGAAAAGGCGCATCTTCTTCGGCTTTGTTGAATTGCACAATGCGCTTGGTGGGTCGAGTGATTGTTGAGGGTGTGGCCCAAAGTAGTACGCTCAGCAACACCAAAGGCGGAAGTGCATATTTCAAATAGCGCGAGTTATCTCTGAAATTAATTGCGTTCTGAAATGGAATGGGCTGCAATTCAGATTGCTTTTGCTCAATGGCGGCCAAGAGCAAAGAAGTGTTTTCTTTTCGAGCGGCTTGCTGCAACTGCAATGTGTTGAGCAGCTTGTCTTGGATATTGGGGAAATGTTGGCCAATGATCTTCGCTGCTTCTTCATTGGAAATGACCTTACCCAATTTGAATATCTGTAGAAAGGGCAATACCACGTAGTAAAATAGAATGCCCAATATGGCGGCAGCCGATGAGAAAAATAAAACAGCCCTGACACCCGAACTGAATCTGCCCATGTATTCAAAAAATACGATGAGGAGGTAGAGGGAAATCACCAAACCGATGGCATAGAGCGCACCTCTGAGCATTCGGTTTTTGTAGTATTTCCGAATGAATGCGTCCAGTTTCTGAACCAATATTTGACTTTCTATTGAGGCCATCGTGATGAGTTCCTAAAATTAGGAAGGAAGGCCTTAACAATGGCTATCCTAACAGAATTTATAATTTAAATTCTACCCATTGCCATTTGCCTACCATTTGCTTTTGCAAGAAGTTTTTGGCTTGAGCGTACGCCAATCGTTGTGTTTTAAACCAAACGGATTTTTCGTAATGGGTTTCAACACTTTCATTTTCAATAGAAACGACATCCAATCCACGCAAGGGCGTTTTGTTTTTTCGCATCCACTCCACCTCGTTGAGGGCTTCTATTTTGTTCAGGTATGAACTACCATCAATGTTCTTGGGCACGTTATGAGTGATTAGGGTCGATACAAATGTTTTGTGGTTCGGTGAAGAAGCGGAAAGCTTCCCATCCACCTTCTCTGCCCAATCCTGATTGTTTGACACCACCGAATGGAGTTCGTAGGTCTCGCATCAGCCAGGTATTAACCCAAGAGATTCCAGTTTCCAAAGCTTGTGCAACGCGATGACCTTGTGAAATGTTATCGGTCCAAATGGAAGCCGCTAGGCCGTAAGGTGTACAGTTGGCCCACTCAATCGCTTGTTCTTCCGTATCAAATGGAATCAATGTAGCTACGGGTCCAAAAATTTCTTCTTGGTTTGTTCTGCAATGCGCATCCAATCCCTCAATCAGTGTGGGTTGTAAATAATATCCGCCCGCCAATTCCTCAGGCATTTCAGGTGAAAATCCACCGCACAATACAGTGCCACCTTCTGATTTTGCAATGTCGATGTAGGACTTTACTTTTTCGAGGTGAGCTGCAGATACCAAAGCCCCAAATTTGCTATCTGGAGACAAAGGATCGGACACTTTCATTTTGGCTACTTTTTCGACCAAGGCATTTTTGAATGCATCGTATATCCCCCGTTGAACAAGGATTCTAGAGCCACAAAGGCAAATTTGGCCCTGGTTGGCAAAAGAGGCGCGAACGACATTGTTTACTGTTTTTTCAATGTTCACATTATCAAAAACCAAGGTGGCATTTTTGCCCCCCAGTTCCAGCGACATTTTTTTGAACTGTGGTGCAAGTATCGAGGCAATGCGCTTTCCAGTAGCGGTTCCGCCTGTAAAGCTCAGCGCTTTGATTTTGTTGTGGTTCACAATGGCTTCTCCCACATTGGGACCAGTGCCGTGTACGATATTTAAAACGCCGGCGGGAAGTCCGGCTTCTATGCAGATTTTTGAAAACAAGAAAGCGGTGTAAGGCGTGAGTTCTGAAGGTTTGGCCACTACACAGTTTCCAACTGCAAGTGCAGGAGCAATTTTCCAAGTAAAGAGATACAACGGAAGGTTCCAAGGAGAGATGCAACCCACAACACCCAAGGGTTTTCTGTAGGTATAATTGACAACGCCATTTTCCATCACGTGGCTTTCACTGGCAAAGTGTTGCGCCCCAGATGCAAAGAAACGCATGTTGCTTTCTGCTCTGGGAATATCAACGTGTCCAGCAAGCGAAACGGGTTTTCCGTTGTCCAAGGATTCTGCATGAGTAAGTTCATCATGGTGTACAGCAATCAAGTCGGCAATGCGTGTAAGGATTTTGCAACGGTCTTCACTGCTGGTTGTTTTCCATTTTGGAAAAGCCACTTGAGCCGCAGCTACCGCCTTTTCGACATCGTCCGCATTGCTGTCTGGAATGGACGAAAAAACTTTTCCATCGCGGGGACTGATGTTGTCCAATTTAGAACCTGATAATGCGGGAGTTAGCTCACCGTTGATATAGTTTAGAATCTCAATCACAGAAAAAAATTTACTACAAAAGTATCTATTTCAGAAAAGACTTGCATTGTAAAGTAAAAAGGTATTATTTTTGCCTCGCAATTGCCCGATCGTCTAATGGCAGGACAGCAGATTTTGATTCTGCTTGTATAGGTTCGAATCCTGTTCGGGCAACAGTAAAAGGTCACTTCGGTGGCCTTTTTTATTTTCTCAACTTTATCTTACTTCCCTTATCTACCTTGGCATTCAGGGGCATTTGATTGTACTTGGCCAATTGCTTCAGCTTGACACACTCGTCTTGTGAGATTTGCCAGAGCGTGGTGTTTTTGTTGGCGACCACAAATTTTTCTTTTCCTTTTCTTTTTTTCGGTTGGAGATAAACACGATCACCGGCTTTCCACATTTGAACTTCGGTATCGTTGTACTTTTTGAGTTCCCAACTTCCGAGGTTGTATTTTTTGGTAAGGGATACGAGGTCGTCTTTGGGCTGCGCGATGACGTAACGGATGCGTCCGTCAATAGTTAATATATCTCTTGAAGTTTTTTTTTTAAGTCCTCCATGGAGATGGATTGACCTTGATCGAGCAGATACAATTGATGTTTTTCAATGAGATCAATCAATAGTTGTGGATACTTGGGATTGGTTGCGTAACCGCATTTTTTCAAACCGTAAGCCCAAGACTTATAGTCTGTGGGAGAAAGCTGAAATAATGTGTCGTAACGGGTGCGTTTTAAAAAAAAGGAATGGTCTTCAAAGGATTGTTGCGCGTGATCGTACACTCGGAAACATTCATTTTTCTTGTCGTCGTCTTTGTAGAATTTTTTTCCAGTCCAATCCTTGTGGCATTTGATACCAAAGTGATTGTTGGCTTCGGTTGCTAGATCAGATGTACCGCTTGCGGATTCTAGTATTCCCTGTGCCATTGTGATGCTGGCTGGAATACCGTGTTTTTCCATTTGAAGAATACACTCGTTGCGCCAAGTTTCAATGTACAATTGGACATTGGGCTGTGCGCTAAGCGAAAGAGAAAGAAAGGTTAGTATGACGCTGAACCATTTGATCATGGAACAATAATACTATTTTCTTTTTCATCCATGTTGGTGGTTTTGATAAGTGTACCATCTTGCTGATAACTTTTCCAAACGCCACTGGGCTTGTT